>Ga0209700_100752_pt1 | contig 64478 bp, 27 predicted proteins | sample SiratroredBW_FD_187528 | JGI IMG/M metagenome (GOLD analysis project Ga0209700, IMG submission 187528) | Root nodule microbial communities of legume samples collected from California, USA - Siratro red BW (SPAdes) (version 2) | ecosystem: Host-associated > Plants > Roots > Nodule | place: USA...
AATATATATATATATATATATATATATATATATATATATATATATATATATATATATTAGCTTGGCTTTTTCTGACATATCTTTAATCTAAAACTATAAAACATTTGATTTATTTTTTTATATCTCAACAATTGGCAATGTTCCACGTGTTCACACCAATTGGAAGATCCTTTAGCATGCATTTAGTTTTGTGGCATCTACCCTACACTGAGAGAGACACTGATAGAGAATTCAGGCTATTTTTAGAAAAAATTTACTCTATTTCAAACTTCTCTTTGGAGTGTTACAAGGACAAAATAGTGTTATAGGAACAAAAGCAAGAAAGAGGAAAGAGACTCAAGAATTATATATCAAGCAAGATTATTACTAAAAAGAAGGATATACACAAATTAATGAAAAAATGCATGTTTCAATAACATAAATGGTCAATTTATTTTGACTTCTATATATTAAAACTTACTGAATGTAATTTGCATTCAAAATTATATTAATCTAAAAAATTATCATGCAACGTCTCAATTGTTTGTATATATTAATACTTAAAAATATTGACTATTAAACCTTCTTGTGGATTGTAAAAATTAAAAACACATGTTACGCGAGTTTTTTTTTTTTCTAAAATTAATTTTAAAAATGCTCATATATGAAAGGAAAGTTTGAGCAGATGACCTTCGTTGAGGTCACATGAATTTTGACTTAACTTCAAAAATACAATTCCTGCAAACACAAATTTTACCACTTTTGACGACAATTCTGTCATGTTATTCTTAGACAGGTTTCACAAGCCTTCTTATAAATATAAGTATCTGATCTTATAAATAATATTCGATAAACGATCTTTCTTTTGATAATTTGTAGTATTTTTTTTAAACATAATTGTAAGCCATGTTTTGATTTTAAAACAATTTAAGTTTGACTTTATCTGTGTCTTTAATTATAAGACTTATTAAATTATGTTTTCCTTTATTTAAATAATATATTTTTATAATATTTTAACCGTTATATAAATCAATATCATAATTTTACCAAAACCCAATGTAATAAAAATATGACATTTACTTAAGTGTGTTATTTTTTTTTAAATTGATAATATATTAAGACCTTGTATAAAATCGACAGTAAAAAAATACAACAAAAATAATTAATCTATAAATACAAATTAGACGGATTTTAAATTAATTAAAAAATTTATAAGTATTTCAAAATGCATTTATTTATAAAATTAATCTACATTTTATATTAAATATCATTTAAATGTGTCTACTTTTATTATTTTTTTCTGGCTAATCCTTCACTCTAGATTTCTTTAGTTGAAGACTATCACGTCTCTTTAATGAAAAATTGGCATCCTCTGGCTGCCTACTGCGAACTACTTAAAGTAAATATTTTTATCAAACATTTATAATTCAATAATATAACTTAGTAGCTATTAACTTTTTTAACTATCGACTTTTTCATTTTTAACTAGTTTTTCAACTTGTAATAACCTTTCAGCTAATTTTACTTTGAATATAGTTAAAAACCTTTTAGAAAATTATAAGTGTGCTTAATGATAAATGTTCGAATTGGAGTTTTTCTTTTTGGTACAACACTTTTTTAAATGGGTGCTTGTCACTTTATAATGATGAACCTTTGATTTAACTCCATTTACTTTGTAATACCTATTGGTAAGTCTTATCTTTTCTTTTTTGTTTAAAGCTTTCTCACACTGTTATTTTCTAGTTTTCTAAAGCAATTATTCATTTATTTTTATTAGTAGATTTTATTAATGAGAAGGTTATAGAGTAAATATCATTTCTAGTATATCAAAAATTAATTTAAAATATTTTTTTTTGTTTTAAAGTTTCTTTATTTTTACTCTTTTTAGTTTTACTTAAGTATTTTAAGGTTCTATAAATGTAGTCACTAGTGAAAGTTGTAATAAGTAGTTTAATTTTGTATAGGTGTTTGGGTTGACCATGCAGTAATTTTTTTTTTTTCTTTGAAATTTTTGTGTAACTCATTTTGTATGGATTGATATTATTTAATAAACAAACAATTCTCAGATAATTTAGTGTTCTAGATATTTGTAGATTTTGTTTTTTTTGTGTGCGTAGACATTTGTAGATTTTTGTGTTGACATTTGTAGATTTTTTTATTTTTTATTTTTGTGTGTGCACGCCTGTGTGTTCTAATATATACATGTGTTACATAGTATTGATGGATGAGGTATTAAATTAGAAGATTAGATAAACTTTTAGATTTTTATTTTAATACATTGAGTTATATAAATGAAGATATTAAATAATGAAAGCTGATGAATATTTAACTTTTAAAATATTTAAAAAAAATAAAATAAAAATCTACTTATATACTATCAATTCAAAATTTCTATTTACAACTCTCAATTACAAATTTTCCACACTCTCATCTCTCCTTCACATACATCCATCTCACGGCAACAATCCAAAAGCTCCTTCGATCATCTCAAATTAAATTTCTCCTAAATTAAAATTAATTAAATGCCTTAATATTTTAGAAAATACTAATTTAACATCCCTATAAATTGAAGTACTTAGAGTTGGTTAAAGAAGAATTTGATTTATTTTACCTTCTTAAATCATTTTAATTTCTTCTTTTTGACTATCGTTTCAAATCCAAAGCCGGCTATTTACAATCTTCTGATCATTTAATATCCTAAAACTGTATAAGTTCTCGCTCACGAGGTCTTGCCTATGAATAAAAAAAATAGAGCACTTTCTGCAATCAAAGCAAAAGTATCAGAGCAAGCAAATCAACTGGAACTGCACATAAACTTGTGAACATATTTCCTTTCTCCTGAAGCGAAGATATAGTTGAATGAAGCAGTATCTAAACTGTTCTGGTGTTAGTGGCATCATTAAGTAAGCATATGCCAAGATCATCCAAGTTGGGGCAACATTGGATGCTCAACCCCTTCTCATTAGCCAAATGTAATAGGCATATAAAACACAGATGTGGAGATATGTCGCTAATAGTTGCAGCAGCATTGCATTTACTTGGAAAGTTTGTCAATATATGCCTGAAAGATACCATTTCTTTCTGACCCTTTAAGAAACCAACGGAGGAATTAAAACTTATCACTCAACTTAAAAGAACAGGAAAAAATAAGCAATTAATCATCTATGCACATAGAACAGTAAAGCAAAACCATTCAGCATTAACAATGTAAGACTAATGGAGAAGAAATTTGTCATAACAATGTATGAAGAAAACATACGTAGCAAGCATTTTATTTAGTGAGGTAATGATATTGAAAGTTTATAACTAGAAAAGGGAAATGCAGTTTCAAGCAGATCCGTTTAACAAAGGATGAAACCTTAGCATACCTGAAAGGGAAGCTGAATAGATTCTTGAATATGGTCCCAAAGTGTTATTTTCAGAGCCTGCACATTGACCTGTTTGGATGTTTCGTCATACTGCACTTCAATTTTATTGATCTGCGTTATTTGGAAATAAATAATCATATGAATGCTCTAAGGTGGAATAATTTTTTAATAAAATGTTTCTTGAAATTAATATCAATGAACAGGAATACAAGATCTCATGAAAGATGTGATCCTTTCATCTGCATATATGAATTATGATACAATCGATATCAAGAGCAACCATGTAAATTATTCAATAAAAACTGTGAACCCACTTGGCGAGGCTTTGAAATAAGTGTGCTAGAGTCATCCATGACGTTATGTACATCAGTGACATCATCACAAACACTTCCATTATCCCAGGAAGGGAATGATTCGTTATTATAGAATTGTTCTTCCGAGACATCTGCAAATACATTTGAGTTTTAAACGCAATCAATCATAAATGAAAACGCTCTAAAATGTCTTTTGTATTGACAGCAAAGAATTAACAGATATATAGAAAATTATTGGTATCACAATAGTATATTTTACCTGGTACCATTCTCGCTCTACTCCCAATACACTGCAGAAAGAATAGCAAGCATTGGAGAAACAATAATCATTTCTATGGACAGGGATATTTATAACAATTTTTCTATACGTTAATAAAATACCTTTACATAAGGCAAAAGAAATAACTTGACAAGATCATCTGGTTCGTAGTGCCAGTCCTCTGGAAGTTTTGAATCGCAAGGTGATATATTTTCTGGGAGCAGTAATGATTTGGGATTCTTGGGAGGAGAAAAAGTATCAGGTATTTTTCTCTCCAGAAAACTTGTGAATTCTAAATCAACTTTGACCTGTCTCTTTGTCCTTGGCTGCCTGGTTTTCTGGATCATCAACTCATCCTCGGAAGTACAATGAACCTTTGACTTTGAGCCTAGAAATAGATCAGAATTTATTAACACACTGAACTACCCAATATAGATACAACTAGCCATTACAATCTCTAACTCCTTCCTCTATCCCACCTTGAATTTTTTGATATTTCCAATGATCAGGTCCTGCCCATGAATTTTTCTTTGACATAAAACCCAGACTCAAAAATAAATATCCATCAACATTGTCAAATATGTCATCCATATCAGGGTCTTGGGAATTAAAAGGTTCTTTTTCCTACAATGTGATATGAGGCCCGTCAAACACTTGATATAACAACAAAAATTAATCTTTTAAAATATCTGCCAAGATAAGCATTGGTGTTATGACTGTAGCATTACAAAACCTCAAGGTAACTTGGAAAACTAGGATCTGCTTCACTAAAGCCCCATTCAGCATCGTGATCATAACTCCAAGAGGAGCAGTTCTCATATCCTTCTTTTCCATTGACAACTTCACAATCAATAGCTGCATCAAACTCTTCAGCTGATTTCTCGCCAGAAGATTGGAAATCAAAAGGCCTTCTATTATTTTCATCTAATTGATTTACTATCATCCGAAGAGATGGAGAGATTACATCTTTCGTATGCATATTCAATATCATCTGTTCAACACAATCTATACAAGAGTAAAGATAACTAAGTCCCAGGTCCATATTGAATGTTTGCATTTGTTATGTTACACCAGTTTTGCCCATTTAAAAGATCAATATACCTCTGCCGAAAGAAAGATCAATTGTATCTGAAATATCATGATCATTTTGACTGGTTATGCACTTCGCTGGCGCTTCTAGTGAATCAAAGAGCACCCTACATTTACCATACACACCAAGATTATTCATCAAAAGGCCTTTGGCTCCACCTTCATCAAATTGTGCTGATGTCTGGCGATAGAGTGGATCCACAGCAAATGCAACTGAAAAAACAAATACCTTGTCAGCACAATCTCTATACCACATGACAAACAAGTGACAAATAGAACGAGATTTGAGATCACCGTCAAACTTCTTTACATTAAGAACCTCAAAAGATGATTCTAATGTTGACAAAAGCGAGAACTGCATGGACAAACTCCGCTTTTTAGTAAAATGTATGATTTCAATCCAAAGGTCTAGATTATTAACCTTTTTGTCAACTTCCATCCTGCTTGCATGTCCATTTTCAGCATTAAGACTCCCTAAAGTAGCGTCTGAAGACTATGACACTGTGCATTAGAAACTATTAAAGAATAAAAAGGTTAAAATACCAACAGTTATGTTTTGTAGAGTGCATACCCCGGTCATTCATAGTTCATACATTCTTAAGATACAAAAATTTCAAGTAGAATTAGAAAACTCGTAATACAATTAAGGAAGGAAACAATCCCCATGGCCCCCAATTGCCAAGCAAAGGACAACATATATCTATAACAAGAAAAAAAATGTTCAAAATAAACTAGGCTTGATAAGAGGGTACTCATAGTAACCTTTCTCAGTATCTTGGCCTGCTCTATTCATTCTAGCAAGGACTTTATATGCATCCGAATGCACCGAATCCACCCTCAAGGAGTAGATTCTGACTCCAGCTTCAAGAGTACAGCTTGCCTGCCCAAAAAAAAAGAAAAGAGGAACGTAACAGTAATATATACACGCATCTGCTTTTACTGTCATAGATGTTGCAAGTCAACGTGCATGCGCAAAACATAAAACAAAAAACAGAATTCAAAATGTTAGCTTATTCTAGAAAAATAATATCATTTTTGACAGCCTATTGAGATAACATTAAGAAAAACAATTAATTCTCTTTAAGAATGGGTTTCTCCAAAGCGATTTTTTAGAAATAATGTAGATGGCATCATTACTAGAAACTGCATATAATCACATATATGTACTAAAAGAGGCACAATTCAGAAAATCAGAACCAATAAAACCAAACAAAAGAACATACAAATCAGGTAGCAAGCAGAACATACTATTTGAAAATTAGTCTCCACGTGACTCCCTTCTTCAACCCTAATAATATCGGTGAGGTGATCGATCAAATCCAACTCCCACGTGTTTTTCTGATTGATTTTCTGCACAAAAAAAAATTCCCCTCAGAACAAAACCAATTAATAATAAGGAAACAGTAATATGGCGATGACGATTTTGATGATTACATTTTCGGAAGCGAGCTTTATGCAGTTGTGGAACAACTCGAGAATCTGGTGCTTGTTGAGTCCAGGAGGAGACTTGGGAGGGTGCGAATGGAAGTTGACGGCAAGGGACTTGTGGCGGATGGCGGCGGCGCGGGCTTCACGAGCCTGGGCCCGTTCGAGCTGGTCGTCGTTTGAGCCCACGAAGAAGGCACTCGTCGGAGACAGCATACGAGCGGACATGGGAACCCTCTTTTTGTGGGCCATCGTTGGATCAGGGCTTAAGGTTTCCGCCATTGAAATGCAGGATTCCTGCAACTGTCTCGGAACTGAAAATAAACAACCTACTTTCCCTCCATCTACTGCACTTTGAATTGTTAGAGAAAATAACTTGCTCACCAAGAAACCGGTAATGAAAATAGTTTTCCACTATTAAGAAATAAATTATAATATAAAAATAAATTTCAAATATAACATTAAATTATTGTTCAAATTGATCGTTATTCGACAAGGATTATAAGTCAAGTCTAACCCAACTTTCTTATAGATATAACAAAAATATATTTCTTCAAAAATATAAATCAACTTATATTCCTAACTTCATAAAAATGAATAATCTAATTTCTTCAAAAATTTAAAATTTATAGTTATTTTTGTTATAAAAAATAGTGGAATGTCAAAGCCCACGAGTCCATTAATGAAGATGAGGAAGTGTCACCTCGTACTAATTTATTTGTATGTTGTCACTAACAACGACTTATGTCAACAAAAAACCACCCAATACACAAATTAACAACAACAAAACCACGTACTCATTGTCACTCTTAATATTACTACAATATAAAAAATCACTCTCTAAGTTATGCAAGCACTCTAAGCCCAAAATTCCCAAATTTCTTCTCCCTTCAATGTTAAAAAAGTTAAAAAAAAGAACATTTTTTCCGCTCAAAAAGTTCCTACAAAAGACCACACATTTTTTCAAGTCAACTTAAAATATCACATATACATGTCACGTAACGCTTTGTCGTTGATCAAACTAATAATATTAACCAAAAAGAATCAAATTGAATTATTTTATAAGTGACCGAAATAATTTTTAACACTTATATTAGGATAAAAAATAAGTTAATTCGTGACCTTTTCGAGAGTACACTAGACAGAAGACCGTCGTAAGATGGATTATGAAAAGCGTTCCAGTAATTTAAAATCATATGAAACGTGTTACCAAAAATGCTTTAAAAAACAATCATAATAAAAGCTCTTTACTCTAAAGTTTAACATAAAGAGAAAGAGAAATGCTGAAAAAATACTTTTCCATTCATTCTTTAATATATTTTTAATTATTGATTATGATTTTATTCTTTTAAGATATTAACTTCAAAGAGTATGCATTCATGACAAAATCAAAATAATAATAAAATGTTACTAAACTATTACTCCACACACACGGCCAACCAATCAAAATGACAAAGTATAATTCAGAAGCTTAACACTCGAAAAACAAAATTGTCATAATCATGGAGAAACATAAAATATCAATCTACTTACGGATGAAAAATAAAATGCAACCTCGGGTGCCTTTGCAACAGTAGGTAAATTTTAACAAGCCAAAGAATAGCCAGTGTGATCTCAAATTGTGTTAAACGATCCATTAAGACAGCACTAACAAATCGATTAATTAATGTGTACAAGAGAAATCTGATTGTCCAAAAGTCTGGACGCAGGATCTCCCAGATGAACCATCAACGCACTTTACACACTTGCATGCTTGCATCAACAGCCTTTTTATATCATTTTCCATGATGCTCTCGTTTCGTTCATGCACCGACAATTTTGACATTGAGGATTAGTATCAGTCACGTTACAAGGATCTTAATCTTAATTTGATTGTCTCATAAAAAATGCAATAATGCATCCCAATAGGCCACCAGCAACAACCTGCACCAAAGAAAACAGTAGTCTCTGATTATTTGAAGAATGTAGGCACAATCAGCAAAATAGGACCCTCAAAGCTTCCCACAAGTAATGGCTCGTATAATAAGATATTAGTGGACCGATAATGTTTAGCAACTATCTAATATAAATATGATGGCGATTGGACTACGAAAGGTACGGCTGGCTATATGGGGTTCGGCCAGATATGGCGTATGGTATTGGAAGAGCTTCTGTAGAAAATCTGCTCATGGACATAAATACTCCAACAACAACAACAGATATTACTAGTTAATGAATATTGAAGGAAATTGCTTGTCAGCAAACAGAAGAGTAAAGTTGACATCTATCATAACAAGCACTGCAACAACCTTAAGCACGGAAAAAAGTCCAACGCACCTGAAGTGGAGTATGACCAAGTGAATCACGCAGCGGTCTGACATTAGACAAAGGATGTTCAGGAGGTAGTTCGCACACAATTTGATTAAGCAACTGCAGTACGTCACAGAAGCAACGTATAAAATGTACACGTATATATAAACTAATGGCAAAATGTAGAGACAGACAATAACACTAGCATAATGTAAAAACTTACTTCTGCTTGCCGACCTGCATGAAGTCTAACTCCTGACGCATCATACATTACCTACAAAAGTTACCCAAAACTTAAACATCCCACTTGACCGTAGTAAAGACCACAAAGATACTTGCATTTCCAAGTTCAGATAAAATCATCTTAAACAATTTATAATATCAAAAATAAGGAAGCACGGCAAAGTGCTCAAAAGACTCCTTATCTATATCTCTTAGAGAAAGAATTGTGATGGAAATAACAATCAGCATATTATAGAATCTTCCTTGGTAGACGCATTTTACATGATACAAGAACATGTTACTAACATAAGAACTAATAATATTCTGAGACTATCCATCGCATAGTAAATTCCAAACACATACGATGTATTCTTTAATGCTCCACAATGGAAGCATCACAACAATGAAAGTGGTAAGTAAATCCGCAAGTGGAGTTGTTTTTTCAGAACATGTGGAATAATTTGTATCTGGGGTAACAGAAGACTCAAAAGGCCGAGATTCATACCAAATAAAATCTTTACATGAATGCAATTGTATTTGTTTCTCTTCTAAATCCCAATTTATGTAGGCCACTATAAATTTTGTTTCTAATACTGCAACATATTATGGCTTCTTAAAACATTAAATCATATCTACTGATTAATTAATAAAACTTAGACTAAACACAAGAAAGCAAAGTACAATATGGACATATTTCCAGAAATGTCAAAACGAAATAATAAAAAATAATGTTTTAACACAAACAAGACAATACAGCATACATACAATACATGCCAAGACCACCGCAACAGCAAAAGAAGATGACCCTGCCCCTTCTTGGAGACCTATAGCAACAGCCAGAGCCGACACCGTTGCAGAATGTGACGAGGGCATTCCACCCGAATCAAGCAACCTTTTAGAATCCCATCGCTTTTCCTTATACCTGAGTATCTAGGAGAAAATTTTTGCAAAAAATTGAGCTCATTTCCAATCTCATACAGTTCAGCCCAAAGAAAATACTCAGTTCTAAAGACAAAAAAGCACAGTATAATGCAGCCAAACGTCCAAAAATTTACGAGATGTCAGCAAACACGTGGACACACAACTTTAACTAGGTATGATTCTCATTTCATTTCACGCTAGAAAAACTACCAGCTTAAACACTATTTTCTACTCATGTTCTTATTTTATTTTATTTTTTTTGTATGATAAAATTAAATAAACTTCTATCACAAAATAAAATCGATTAATGCATAAATTAAACTCAGTTTTTCAGAAAAGTTTATCTCATTCAGCTTCTTCAAAGAACTTATTCCAACTTGTTCACGGAGCTAATTCTAGTACTTGACAGAAGCTTATTACATTTTCTTCTTAATGAATACTCATAGAAAAACTTAATCCAAATAGTGCTTCAGAATCCAATCCCAACAACACAAAATAAAATATTCGATTTCTAAGAAAAGAAAAGAAAAAAAAAAAAAGCCAAGAAAAGCTTATCTATATGCAAACAGAGACTAGATTTCCCCGCGGATTGATTCATCCCCAAGACTCCAATATCCAGAGCACAGAGACGGACCGTACTTCAATTCCAAACCCTAAAACTCAAATCTCAACAAATCCTTAACCAAATACATAACACGAAACACGAATTATCGACGAAACACAAATATTAGCAACACAGGCGTCCAAAACGCCAGTAACACGCTGGATCCTAAAAGCACACACAACCAACCGCGCTTTTCTTATCGTAGCGCTCTGATCTAACGGACGAGGAAAAGAACATACAATTGAGTTTGAATTAACGGCGCGAGAGAGAAAGAGAGAAGAAACGTTACGCGTTGGTGGAAGTGTAAGAAACGGAGGGACGCACCAGGTGGTGAAGATCTTGAGGAACTGTGCGAGGGCGAAGGAGAGGAAGGCGGAAATGAGAGGGAGATTCGAAGGGAGGGAAGAAGAGGCGGAGGCGGTGGCTGATGCTTGCGTGTTGGCCGTGACATCCGCCATGGTCATCACTTCGTCCATGTACCAAACTCAACAACACCTTAACTTAACTAACGTAACGCTTACCCTCACCCGCACTCCACCTTCCCCTCGCGCGTCTCTGCTGATACCTCACTCTGTAGAGACAACTACCCTTTTGGAATTATTATTTTACCATTTTATATGTCGCACTGCAACTCATTCTGTAACAAAAAAATTTAAATCAAAGTGCACATTTGAGATGTCTGTAAAATAAATGCATTTTTTCTCTATAATTAATATAATTAAATCAAAGTACAACTAACTCCTAATTTCTTTCTTCATTTAATTCATCATATTTGTATTGTCTGTATTATATGACATCCTAAATAGTTTTTCCATTGTTTTGTATGATTGATCACATCTAGTTAAACTTAGAAACTTACCATGGTATGACTTGTTCTCTCACATTCCAAGTCAAATTTCTCACATAATATTGGATTTGTAATGAAAAATTATCATTTGCTACCCACTTTTTTCTCTTACATCTACTTTGCAACCTCTTTTAATAATAAAATATTATATTTAATTAATAAAAATAAATATAAATAACATTTTGAAACAAAATAATTATATTTATAATTATCAAATGGTAGTATAAAATATGATAGTTATTATGGTTCATTTTTAATACATATTCTCTTTCTTACTCCGACTTACACAAAAATATTTTATTTCCAGTCTCCCTCTAATATTCAAACTTATTGTTCCTGCCTCCTTAATCAAGACCATTTCAACCATAAAAACACATGCAATGTAAGTTACAATTTTATTTTTTTTTGTATATCGTTCATGTTCCTCAACAAGCATATCGAATATTAAATTGAACAAACATATCCATAGTTTTTGTTTGCATATTCTTGAAGTTCTCATACTAATAGTCCCTTTTACACATGTAACTTTATATAAAACCCATAAGTAAATCTCTTCTTTTACTTTTATACCTTTCTAAACCTCTGTAAAACATGAACGAATTTTGATATGTAGACGCTTCTAGCATAAAATGAAATTAATTCTTTGCAATTTATGTTTCTTCATTTAATATATGCTCTGTAGCATTTCGTAAAATTCTAGTGACTCAAATTCTATACGTTTCTAGTTAGCTAAATTTTGGATTAAGATCACATGAAATATAAAATGTTGAATTAAAGATTATACATTTATTTAGTTGAAGTTGTTTGAGAACGGCAAAAACGGCTTAAGCAATCAAGTTATATCAAATGTTCTGTTGTGTATATGTGTGTGTGTAAAACATAATTTTGAAACATTTTTTGGAACAAGTAGTGGCTTTTAAAGAAGTAAAACAGTGGTTTTGAATTCTCCATTTTCAGATTCAGTATTCTGACAAGCGAAGGATGAACTAATACAAATTAGATTCAATAAAAATAAGGTCATTCTCTAGCAATTAAAAAAAAACACCATCGTTTCAAGAATTCTCCATGGCTTGAACTATTAAAATGTCATCATAGTTTTCTTCAAGGCTAACAATGATACATTAGATAGGCAATATGAGAAAAACAAAATTGACAGAACCTACACCTATAAGTTAAACTAACAAAAATTCAGGTATAAAACCCATTGAAGAGTTGCTTTTTGTTCATTCTCAAGCTTCCGGTAGAATTAAATCCAGCCAGCAAAAAGACCAAGCATGAAGGTACTGTGGCAGGATTTCATACTTCTCAGTGTCCATATTGTTGGTATAGCAAGCTTTACCATTTTCGGTTTGACTGCATCAAATTCTTGGTGCTGCATTGAGAATCACAAGTATGTCAGTTTGAGTGCCAAATATATATATTCAGTATAGTATTGGCATTGCTAACTGCTCATAGAATTAATAATTCATTTCCATTCATGACTACCTCAATGATGAATTGATGACATTTCATCATCAACAACTAAATGAACTAAATTACGGTGCAAAAGGCAAAAATTACAAATTTAACTTTAATCTTAGCTGAAACTTAGCTTTAGTACACATGTGAGAAAAATAGGCTCTGTAGATTTCTTCTATGATTGACAATACAAAAAATCACTGTTATTATCTATTTGTACGTGAATAAAATTGTATCTCCATGCAGGTGGCAATTTCGAGCTCATGAATAAACACCATAAATAAAGAACGGCTTGGGAGCTGAGGAACCAAAGTCAATGAAGCTTAACTTGTCTAGTTTATTAATAAAGTTGGGTATTTAAGTTCAAATTCGTCGTTAAACTTTATAAATAAATTTCAAATTCGTCGTTAAACATTATAAATTTCACCATAGAAGAGTATTTACCGCCACCCATTGTTGCTTCTGGCAACCGCTCAATTGAGTATCTGTGTTTGGTGATGTACATTATTGGAACACCAGGAATCTGTAATACAAAAGTTCAGTTCAAGGGTGATGCCTCAGATTCCAATATCAAACAACGAAGATGAAAACCGAATAATGACTTTACCTTCCGAATTCTCCTCTTCAAGTCCCGATCACACGTTGCAACAATGTAGCACTTGTGCTGTTTCCAAGAAAACAGTTTGCATAAATAAAGGGGAACACAAAAATAAGCAGCATATAGGTGTTATCATTAGTTTTATTATTTGAAATCATTTTAATAAAATGGTTCACTTAAAATGAATATTATATTAATATACGCTGCAAAACCAAAGAATTTGAAGATGAATTCCATTAACACCAAAGAATGAAGAGATTAATCCTCAGTGATACCTATTTCTTGCCTATGAATTTAAAACTGACATAAAATTTTGCTATAATTTTTCGTAGTTCCAAATTACAACATGGGAGAGGACATTTGTATGCAAAAGTTCTATCCAAGTTACATCTCAAGAGTAGCAGTAGTCATTTGTTTACTGATGTAGATGATCATATACTGTTAAGAGATTTAAATATCACAGTCCCATATAATAGGATATCAGTAACACAACAAATTTACAAGGGTTCAGAAATCAATCAAATTTACCATCCTCTTAGGATGACCCCTGCCTTCATTATAGAACAAAAGATGAATGAAAATTTGTACAAGGGTTTAGAAATCAACCAAATTTACCATCCTCTTGGATTGGGCCTTGCCTTCATTATAGACGAAAATATGAATGAGAATTTGTTTTCCCATTCCTCAGGATCAGAATACAGGAAAAATAACAGTAAATAGACTATTTCTCATCCATCTTGGAAAATCATTAATCTTAATAATCAAATTGCTACCAGATGCTTTCTGAGCATTTAGCTCATAAAAATATATCACACCTGAGTAACTCTCTCAACAAGGCAGTCGTCAGCATATGTCCCTTTATGAGTACATAGTATTCTCTGAAAACGAGGATCCTTGGCAATCCTGTTATGCATTAAAGGGATAAATAAATACAACCAGAAGTTGAAACAGCAATAATATAATTCCTTTTTTTTACTAGATTGAGTGACAACTTATATGAGAAATATGTCCAGAGGCTTGACCTTCGTTAATTTGTTCGAATAGAGATGTTTTTCCCTTTGTGATTTAAACAATAGTGGGATATTTGAACCTTATACAAACAATTTGATTTTTATGCGACCTAAAACTTAATTAATAAAAGCATGTAGTGAAAAAGAAAACTTACAGAAAGCATGGACAAGCTTAGCAAGCAAACATAAATTAGACTTTATATAGGTACCTCACTCGAAGGGGAAGCCAACCCATGCATTGGGTTGGCCCTTGTATAAGTACGTCTCAAATGTAAGAATATAAATCTATAATAATCATGACATAACATCTCATCTACCTTAGAGCTACACGATATTTTTGGCCTAACTTCTCAAGTTCTGCCATCACACAGTCCGTGATACAAGGAGTACCTGAAAATCAAAAATACCAATAGAACAAAGGTAATAATCATAGAATATGGGATATTTGATTCACATATACAATGCCACATTACAAAGATGAGCTTCTTAATCATGGCAAAGAATATAACAACAAAACATCTAAAATTCATAGTAACCTAGTCATTCAGCTAAACTAAAAATTAAATAGATAAATTAAGACAAGTTATCATCTACTTCAAACTCACATTTTGCATATAAGCAGTCCATCATCCCTTTCTCCAGATCCAACTACATAAAGAAAGCCAAAAAATTGTGTGAGAAAGAGACAAAAACTACAAAATCCATCACAACTAAAATACTTTAGTACTTTTATAATGTAATGGTGTTAACGCTAGATCATGAACATCATGTCATCTACATATAGTTGCAAATATATCACATACTACAAATTTGAACTAAGTCTTCCATGGAAAGCTGACTATGTATAACCAGAATTATCATTTGTTTATTTGAAAGAGATAAACAAACAAAAAGCTATAAAATTAAGCAAAACAAAGCACACTCACTTTATTCTGTATTGAGAAATTGATGAAGTTGGTATCCACTAAAACCCGGTAAGGAGGTCCCAGGGCAGTATTGTATTGGAAGAAAAGTGCCGAAGAATGACTAGGACTAAATAATACAAATTCAAACCAAAAATTAAACCAACAGAGAAAAGGATAAAGCAATAAATTCAGAACCAATTAAAAGTGGGCAAAGAGTTAGAATAGAAGCTCACATGTTTCTGGGTAGCTTTTCCTTCACAATATTCTTCTTTTCAGGGTTCAAAACCTCTTCTTTGTAGCTGAATTTGACAGGATTTCAAGCAATAAAAATAGAGCAAGACCAAGCACGACGAAGGAACCAACATTCAACGAAGAGAAAGAAAAACCTCACCTTTTTATTGCTTTGGAAGTTACAATCTTCTTCCTAACAGCAAACTTTGGCCCCTTTTTAGCTTTACCCATTATGAGTGCAGAGAAAGCGCTAGATTATGCAAAACCCTAGGCAGAACCATAAACCAATATCAGATATTACACTAAACTCATAAATATCACAATCGAGTCAGTTGCAAATACAGGGAATAGAATACGGCACAGTTAGTTTCGAAGTATTCCAACGAAATTGAATGAGTCCACTTCAGAAAGCGGTATTCACAATAAGGATTTTGATGAATCCACGTACAGTACTGAAATCGAAATCGAAATAATCTAACTACAAGCAAGAATGATTTTCGGAGTTCAGTAAGAAAGCAACACTTCAATACAGCAGAGAGAAGAGTACCTGCAGCCGTGAGAAAGAAGCGGCGCGTGAGAGACTGAGAGCGCGAGCGCGCGCAGGTTCGCCGTCAAGGGTTCGAATAGAGTGGCGGCACAAGGGTCTGTGGAAGAAGGAAAATTGTTCCCGAAATTAATATGAATAGATTAATAGATTAACGAAAAGTTCTTTTTTTTTTTTTACATCAATGAAAATAAATAGTAATACATTAATTTTTTTATAATATAACATGAAATTATCATTTTCGGTCACACATATGTTTTTTTACAAAATCTGTTGCTTAAATGAATAAAAAAAATATTTGAATGAAAGAAAATTTATGACCGCCAACAGTATTTACATATTTTAAAACTAATCATATTATATCGTACCAATGAAAACGCAAGTGTTATTGCACTTCTCAGTAAAAAAAACAAGAGTTATCGAAATAACAATTAATATAACAATTTTCTCTTTTTGTCCTTTTCTATACATAAAATGGAATCGGGTCCATGGGTTATTTTCTATTTTATAATCACTTTTAAACATTATAAGATGTTGATTTTTCATAAAATAATGCAATATAATAATTTATTATACTTAATCGTTATGATTTAAAATACCACGAACGAAAATTAAAAAATATTATATTATAATTACATGAAAATGAATTTCCTTAGGATTATCCTATCAAGTCATATTACATTTTATACATAACAATCTTTATAACTTAGTAAATATTTCACTATACAAATATGTATTTATACAATTATATATTTCAGTTACATGTAATATTTAATATCGTCAACATCTCTAGCATCTAAACCAATAGAACAATTTCCAAAAATGGGTGAATAACTATGTTATTTCATTTACAAACTAATGCATTATGAATACTTTCAGTAGTGATTTTTTTTTAAGATGCAATTTAAGCAAGCCATTTTGAACTTATTATGAGCACAAATTTCGAAACAATTTGTATTACATTAATCTAATGGGCAATTGCTTATACACTCTTCATTTGTTTCCAGCACCCAATTATATTTTTAAAATACAAATTCTATGGAGATGTAAAATGATTTTCGAAATTAGTATTCCTGTTGAAAAGTAAAAATAGTTTCCGAAATTGATATTTCAGAATTAATTTTAGAGGTGTAAAAATGACTTTCAAATTTGATTTTTTATAAAGAATTTTGAAAGTGTAAAAGGTAGTTTTGAAATATGAAAGTTTAATTTGAGTTTCGAAATATAATTTCTCGAAGTGTGTTTCGAAAAAGTTATTTCGGAATACAATTACAAAAATAAAATAAAAACTTCTAAAAACAGAATTTTGTAATTTTTCTGAAATTAACTTTCTAAAAATGAAAAAAAAAATCTACAATCACACCTTCTGCAATTCCAACAGCACCACCTTCAAAAAATCTCCACAAACCATCGCAGAACCATTGCAAAACTTGTCTGAAATCGGCGTAAAACAATCAAATCAAGAAAACACTAAATATGTTTCCCACAACCCTTCAAACCATGAAAACACAAGCAAGTAAATATCTTTACTTTAACCTTCACTAATACACAGATGACGATGACCTCCGTTACTATTGTGCAATGACTATAATCACGAATCCTCTTGCCTTTACATGTGAATTCTGAAGGATATGTTAGATATTTTCTTTCTTTAATAGGGTGTAGAAAGCAAGTGAGGGGTGAAAAAAAGCAATATTCAATCTAGTGACACAACGAAAAAGCAAATATGACCAAGATTGGGCAATTGCTTTTTGTACTTCAACAATTGCTTCCTGCACCCCATCAGTTATTTGTAATGCTACAAGTGTCTTTAGCAGAGAGAAAGTGGTTCAGTGAGTGAGTAGTGAGTGTAAGTTTTTCTGTGAACGAAGGTAATAGATAGTGTTGCAATGAAATTTTTATGGCAGTATTTGTAAGTAAATTGTTTTTATTTTACATGGTTTAGGCGTGTTGTAAGGGTGGGTGATTCAATTTTTTGTTTAACAATAACCTCTTACGAAAAATGAAATCCGTAATAGAATGTGGGTCGTTGAAATACGTTACGAAAAACTTATTCCGTAGAACGTTATTTGTGAGGGGTGTAAGGATGAGTGTTTAAGGAAAACGTTTTTTATAAGAAGAGGAGATAGTTACAGAAAACGTTTTTCATAAGAGAAATTTGTTATTAATAGTTAGGACGAGAGCTTATGAAAAACGTTTTCTGTAGAAGGAGAAGTTGCTTACAATTTTTCATAAGAGGATGTTATGACGTAGAAGGAAAACTATATTATGAAAAACAATTTTTGTAAGCAACTTCTCATATTATGAAAAAAGTTTTCCGTAAGAGGACAGGAAAGTTCTCTTATTAAAAACGTTTTCCATAAGAGAAAAATTCTCTTACAAAAAACGTTTCCTATAAGAGAAAAGTTCTCTTACGAAAAATATTTTTCATAAGAGACTTTTCATATTAGGAAAAAGGTTTTTCGTAATGAAAGCTATTTTTCAAAAAAAATTAACTATGAAAAACATTTTTCAAAAATCTTATAAAAAACAATTTCCATAGTTCAAGAGAAAACTCACCCTTTCTATCAAACAGTGTTCTAAACTTTTACATTGCTCCTCTATCGTCGCCTTGCTCCTTTATGTCGCCCTGCTACTCCATCTTCGTCGTCGTTAATTTTTAATGTTGTCACCATTTTAACTCCTCCACCATCACCCACCACTACTCTTCTCTATTTTCACAAATCCAAAAAAACATAACTTCTTCTTTATATATTCTAACAAGGGCAAATATAAAATTAAGAAAAATGGATGGAGTGCACGAAGCAATTGACCCAAGATAGTCTCCAATCACTTCACTAATTATAATAATTTCACTTATTCTCATTATTTCATGACTCAATAAACCTTTATCTATATTCAAGGTATGGGAGGAGTCTACCTTTTTTTCGCCTATTGAATTTTAATATTGTTCCTCAAATAACAATGAAACCCAAAATGATCTGTAGAATGTTATTTCACATATAGGATATGTTCCAATGATTTGGTGAAAAAACAATACTTTTTATCATTTCCAAATGTCTGGATAATTACCAACATGTGAGTAAAAAATTCATCGCTTAATGATCTCATGGGAATTGATTATTTTAAATGAGCAGTATAATCTCTTGAAACGTGAATAATAATATATCCTATACCTGAATTGAAAAGACTATTATCGTTGAGTAATATTAAGTGGAAAACTTTTCACCTCAAATATAACATTATTTTCCTTTATCATAAGTTTTCATACCTCATTTCATTTTTTTTTTCTCAAAATCTCAACAAATTTCCAAATTTATAAGCAATATAAAATTTAATAAGATTCCATTTTATTTATTTTATAGGACTTTTATACTTAATTGAAAATCTATGAGATTTAAAAGTATAATTTACTCCTCTAAACCAATTCTAAATTATCTACTACTTTAACAACTTATTTTCCAAATATAAAAAAATCTTATTATTTTCAAAGTCATCATTGAATTTTCAAAATTTTCTTTTAAATGTTTTCTCAAAGAATTCGCCCAAAGTATTTCTTTCAAAAATATATCTTCATGTTTACAGTACACTCCAAAATAATAAAAAGTGTTTAAACTAAAAAAAAAAAAAAATACAACAACGGCACTAATGAGTATGAAAAGTAGTTTTAGTCTCGGGTTTATTTAAAATATCATAAGGTACAAGAGATTACAAGATGAGGGTAAATATTTTTGTCATTTTTGTGTAACAATAATTTTCTTTTACATATTTATTTAAAAATTCAGTGTGTAACTTAATTACGAGTTTTATTTTTGTTCTTTATGCATATTCCAACAAGGTTGTAAACAATTTTAAAACATAGTATACATTAAAAGAAAATTAGTTTCATAGCCAAACAGTTATTCGTCTTATAAATTTTATCGGAAACATAATAAACGTTTTGCGAAATCTTTCGTATGAAACTTATAAATGAACTTATATTACAAAATTTCGTTTATTAATTTATAAATTACAAGTTATAAATGAATCATTCGTTTGTCAATTGAAAACTACCTTTCTTTGTGATATTCAGTGTAACCATAATATATATCAAAACTATTTCTAACCAATAATGTTTTTCAATTGAAAATTAAAAAGAAATACTCTCTCACTATAACCAACGCAAGCTTAATATAGATATCTTCAATTTTCAATTATATATATTATACAATATGATTATATGTCACATAACCCATAGATATTAAAAAAAAATATTTCAAATACTCGTTCATATTATTATTGTTTGTGATGTTCAATTTAACTATCATATATAACAAAACTATTTTTAGCCATTAATGTTTTCCAAATGAAAATTGTAAGAAAAAAAAAAACCTTCAATTAATATTCTCTATTACTATCTTTGATTATATTACAGGTTACATAATCAAATTTACATATTTTTTTTCAAATACTTATTTTTATTACTCCAGTAGTGGTTAGTATATTATCCGATAAATTAACATGGTGATATTTATATTTAATATCTGATAAATTGACAAAATCACAACACATGTCAACACCTCTACCTCTCCAAAAACTACCCAATTAGTTAATTAGTTTTTAGAATTATTATTTAATCACTTCATTAATAATAATTAAGTGTAAATCAATTTTTAATCATAATTAAATAGACATTGGGTCTGAATTAACAATATGTATGAATAACACTCAAATTCAAATAATATAAAATAGGTACGGGTCTTAATATAAATGCTAATGACTCTTTGAGAATTTACTAAATTATTATTTTTTAATTGACTTGAGCATTCAAATATAATTATCCAAGTAGAATTGCAAATATGGATCAATATAAAAGACTAAGTCTAAAAAACGAAACGAAGTAAATGAATATAAGGGAAAGACTAGATTTATAATGATTATCTTGATTAATTCAACCTCATAAAACATATTTAGGGAAAATTAAAATTATCTATATTTTGAATTGTTTTTGAAAAATTATTTATTCCAAAATAAATTAAATAAAACATACCGGTAAATTACTTGAAAAAATAATTAAAAACGTCAAACAACTGTGAACATATACCAACTAAATGCATTTATAAATATTAAAAATATATTAAAATATTTAAAATACATAAAAGGAAATTACAATAAACACATACCAACTAGTCTATAACCACACACCCAAATAAACAAGTTTATCAACCTAAAATATTAAAAATATGCAATTTCTCATTACCTTCTAGTGTTTCTACTTTTTAAGTAAAAAGTAATTTAATACGAAGAGTGAACTGTGAAATAATTTATTATTTATTATAAATTAAAGTGAACTAAATAGTAAAGAAAGAAATAAAATAATTGAAGGAAGAGGATCTATTGGCTCCTTCTTCGAAAATTTGAAACGCGGATCTCAAACGGTCTCATAGTTTGAATTTAAACGAATATCCACCGTTAGATCACCAAATCTTTCTCTCACCTTGCTTCTTCTCAATTTTCTTTCTCCCTCGTTCCCCATTTCCTCACTCTTCAACTTCATCGTCTTTCTCCCTTCTCTCTCCGTCTTTCTCACAAACACCACTCCTTCATTTCCCCAAATCCTCAACTGAGACCGATAACTTCACGATGCCGTTCCTATCCGAGGCTGCCAGCGCGCTAAAGAGCAGGTTCGGTTTCCACGACCAGCCCTCCGCATCGCTTTCGCTGGTTCAGAACACTCCTGATCTTCTGAAATCCGCTGCCAAGGACTCGCTCGCGCAAAGCTCCATAGTTCGAAACCTAAGCGACTGGGACGACGAAAGTGTAGCCGGACAGAGTAGCGCCGCCGTTTCTTCATCTCAGAGCTTTGAATTCTGCGAGGATCCTTCCTTCTGGAAAGATCACAATGTTCAGGTACAACAACAGTACACTGCTCTATGCAGGTTCAGTAGGTCCAAATCAAAGCTTCCTAGTGTTTCAAGAGTAATGATGATTAAAACGAAATTTTGTGCTTGTTAATTTTAAGATTTATGGCTGTAATTTTTTCTTCTTTTTCTTCTCTGTAAGTAATGAAATTGTATAATTGGAATTGTTTGGGGGAGTAATTGTAATTATTAATATTTGAAAATTGTTATTAACTGTTCACGTTTTTCTGTTTTTTATAGTTTGATTTAAGGGAATTGAGTTTGATATGATTTACTTTTGTGAGCTAGGTTATAATTAGAATGCGTCCTCTTAGCAACTCTGAAATATCGGTGCAAGGGTATGGAAAGTGTGTTAGGAAAGAGAGTTGTCAAGCAATTACATGGACTGGACATCCCGAGTCGCGGTTTACTTTTGATGCGGTTGCTGATGAGAATGTTAGCCAGGTAAACTTTGTTGGACAATTTCTTTCATTTTGCGGTTTGTATTAATAAATTTTATTGTAATTATTGTAAAAACTTTGCTGTTTGTTTTAAACTTTTTTGAATTTTGAAGTTTGGGTTTCACACTTCACATGGCTGATATGACAGGAGAATCTCTTTAAAGTAGCTGGTTTGCCAATGGTAGAAAATTGCATGGGAGGCTACAACAGCTGCATGTTTGCTTATGGTCAGGTGAGTCATTGATAATCTCCTGTCTTATTGTTCAGTTAGTTTGCTTAGGTTAATATAGTTTAGTGAGAGGAAACTCTACCTCATGTTATTTGAGTCTATTCCAGCGTAGTAACGATTGTAAGGAGGCATTTGTGTCCATTTGTTACAAGGTTTTGTAAAAATATCTCGGTATGGTTTATTCCCAGGAAATTACATTTTTCTCATCTGTACATTTTTTTATTCCCGTCTATATTTTTTAATTATTGTATTTTAGTTAATTTAGAATTTACTAAGTATTCCCGGGATATGAAAAATTAACTAAATATACTTTTAGACATGCCTAGGAATAATTTCAATCATAACATTTCCGTGAATCACATTATCCTGGAATATAAATCATAATTTTAATATGAAACAAATGGCCCATACGGCTTTTGTATCATAAATTTCATGTTTTACCTGGACTTGTTCTTTTGTCTGGAATATGAGAATGAAACACTCAATCGCTAAAAATAATTGATTTTGTACAGACTGGAAGTGGGAAGACACACACCATGCTTGGTGACATTGAAGGGGGAACTAGAAGACACAGTGTCAACTGTGGGATGACACCAAGAATTTTTGAGCACTTATTTTCTAGAATTCAAAAGGTATAGTTTGTTGTTGAACTAGACACTCAATCATTATTTAAGGAATGTATACCTTGGATTAATGCAATTGCTTGCACATCAGACGAATATCATGTGATTTGCACTCGCTAATACGGAAGCCATTTGTTGAGAATAATGTCTTATATTGTTATGAAGCAACTTTACCAAATTCATTATATCACTGATTATTTTGAATCTGTGTTCCTACTAGTGTTCCTCAGGATTCCGAATGTCATATTTTAAATTATCAATGTTTATCTAGCCGCTTGTATGATAGTTGAGGTTTTGACTTGTTCATATTTTAAATTTTAAAATGGACTAGTTAATCTGTACAGCTTAAGATAAATTTAAGCTTCGGCAAAAATATTCATATATTTATATTTGCAAAATTCTAATTTTAGTCTGTAATCTGTTATTGTTGTAATACGCCAGGAAAAAGAGGCTCGAAGAGATGAAAAGTTAAAATTTACATGTAAATGTTCTTTCTTGGAGATATACAATGAGCAGATCCTTGATCTTTTGGAGCCATCTTCTAACAATCTGCAGGTAAGGCTAACTATTCATTCATTGAATGTTCTAGAACCCCTTCAAATATAAAACCTTGACCCTTTTTGTTTGACATCTTTTCTCATTTTGCTAGTTCTCAAAAGCTCTAATCATTAGTTACTATTAATCTTCTAAAGCTGAGCAATAATGTACGACTACTGTATGAGCTGCTAATTCTGTATGTTCGTAAAAAACATTTTAAATCATAAATCTGTTCGACAGATAAGAGAAGACAATAAGAAAGGAGTTTATGTCGAAAATCTTAAGGAAATAGAAGTTACTTATGCTCGAGAGGTCATTCAACTACTTATTCAGGTATGATTTTGCCCTTGCTTTTTATTTTTAATCAATTGTATTGTTTTTTTAATATAATTTTTTTGAAGTGTTTTTTAGTTTGTGATTGTAATCTCTACTAATTAATTTCATTTTTTGTCATTTGCAAGCCCAAATTGAGGGAAAAAAAAGTAGCCTATATGAAGTTATTTTTTACTTTTCTTTCTAGAACTAAGTCAATCGGCACTGATTGAAAATAACAATGTAATTTAGGGAGCTGCAAACAGAAAGGTAGCGGCCACTAACATGAATCGGGCTAGCAGTCGTTCTCATAGTGTATTTACTTGCATCATTGAGAGTCAGGTGAGTGAAGTCAATGTTGATGTTTTATCTCCTATTTTCGTGCAAAAGATGATGAACTTTTACTATTTTTCCAAGTATATCGTGATGCAATTTTATTTAACTATTCTTTTAGTGGGAATCTCAAGGAGTGACTCACTTTCGGTATGCTCGACTCAATTTAGTTGATTTGGCTGGATCTGAGAGGTACTTGATTCCTAAGAGTCTGTATTTTTGTTTCATGATTTAGATGAGATTTTGTTTTCATGAATTAGATGCGCAAAGAAGCAATGAGTATTTAACATTCATATGGATAATACTTCATATCCATTTTGATTATAGGCAAAGGAGTATTTAACATTCATATAGATAATACTTCATATCCATTTTGATTATAGGCAGAAGAGTTCTGGTGCTGAAGGTGAACGCCTTAAGGAAGCTACTAATATCAACAAATCTCTTTCAACCTTGGGGTTTGTTATCCTCATTCGCAATATTGAATTTTCATCTATTACATTAATATGCAGTAGTTCCTATTAGTTATTTTAGTTGTGGTATTATCCTAAAAATATAACATTGTAGGTATATACTTGCAGGCTTGTGATTATGAACCTAGTAAGCATATCTAATGGGAAGTCGCTTCATGTTCCATACCGTGATTCAAAGCTAACGTTTTTACTTCAGGTTGGTGCAAATATTTTCTAAATTCATTTTGCTTAGGTAAATTAGATTTCAGTGTCCGGACATTCGTGGCAACTGATATCTGTCTTATAAAATGAAATAGTTTTGGGGGATATGAATTGGTTTAGAACTACAAAAGTTGTAATCTAATTTGTAAGTATGCAGTAACTATAAAATAATAACTGTTCATGAAATAATTGTCATACCTAACCTAATTACCATTTAACAGACGTTGGTTTTTGCAATAGCAACTACAAAGTTTCATTGGCAATACAATTGCATTCGAGAACCCTATTTTCAGCTTTATGTAGCCAGAAGCTTATTGTGGAACTGCAATTGAAACATTATATAAACACCTCAAATGTGTAAGGGAATCTAAATATGAATTTGAGTCTCACCTGAAGAATTTGGGTAATGTATAAGAAACAAGATACACAAATTTGTTATCTTAGGATTTTTAGTTGCACCTGATGTTAAATTCTTTATATGGTTTGACTCTGGACTCAATAATAGTAATATAATATCTCTTGCTATAGTATATACCCCTTGAAAGACCAAAGAAGTTGATCTTTATGGTATTTTCAATGTATAATTTATAATTGTTGCAATTATATTAGTTAATCTGTTGCTTAAAATGATCCTTGTGATATTTTGCCTGGTAGTATTTGAATCATCAAAGTGATAGTTTATATTCATGAATATTAGGGAAAAATTGTTATTTTGTCTGAATTCATTATAAATAAGGAGCTGCAAGTATCAATTAAATCTGATGTATTCTACATTTTTTGCAGGATTCTCTGGGAGGGAATTCAAAAACAATCATAATTGCAAATATAAGCCCCTCCATTTGGTCAGTGAACCTCCTATGGTTGTATTAAATATCTTTGCATAAGGAATTTAGCGAAACCGTCAATGAGAAAGTTACACTGTTTTTTTTTTTTTTTTTTTTTTGTTGAGAGTCGTTATCCTAGTATTAGAATGAATTTTAACCTTACAATAGTTCGAAGAATTTTTCTAAAATTTATTTATTTATTTATCTTTGTCATTGTCTGTTGCCATATTTGGTTATTAACATTTGAGTGACAATTGGTAACTTTTTGCAGTAATTCACTGGAGACATTAAGCACATTGAAGTTTGCACAGCGCGCCAAATTTATTAAGAACAATGTATGTCTTTTCATACTTTTTTACTAGCTGAACAACTTGTTTGGTCTTATTAACAGTGAATGGCAAACAAACTTTGTTTAGCGGTTTATAATGTTTTTGTTAATTTTACTAAATATAACATTTTTTTAAACGTTAGTTTCTAGCTTTTTATATTTATTCTTATTTTGTTCTTGAAATATTTATTAAGTTCCATTTTTAGTTTTTTTTTTTTATATGAGACATGATTTTATTGTTTTATTTTCGTCGTTTACTTATAGGACATTTTTTTATTATTTTTACTTCAGTAAAAATTTCTTATCTATAATATTTTACTAAATAAGATATTGACAATGATAAAAAAATTAAGCTTGTTATTGTTATTATTATTATTTAGATTAGACACTCGTTTTAGTATATAATTTATTTTAACTGTATATTGTTTAAAATATTTATTTTACTATTTGAGGATTATACTTTAATACAATAATATTGATAGATGATACTTTTGTTTTATTTTCATTATTTTTTAAAAAAAATCGTATTACCATGTGTATTTTAGCTCTATTTTTACTTAGTTTAAATTTTAAATTTGAATAGAAATGTTATAACATATAGTATAAGATTAATAATAAATATACAATATTACATAAACATGTATAATAATGATATAATTTAACTTATAATTCAACCAAAACACTTATGATTTAGGAAGCTAGTTTAACAATTTTTAGTTATGATGCACAAATATGAAATGCGAATTGGGTACAGCAATGTAGTTATTCGAAAAATAACATGATACGATATGTGTGTAAGATACATATTTACAAATGTATAAAAATTCATAAAACGTAATAACTATATAATTGTAATTGTACAAATTCAAAGTAAAATCATATTTCTTAAACGTTGTTGAAATAAAAAATTATAAATAATTGTCATAAAATATTACTTACTATTATTTACATTTACAATAATACTATCAATCTCATTATTTTTTTAATAATTCACCAAGCGATTCTCTCTTTGATTAATGAAGAAACAATGATTATATGTTTCTATAGTTTTTCTTGTGTAGTTATTGGATACAAATGTTTTAAAAGCTTGGACACTTAACCAACATGTTGTTTCGGTGAATTATCCAAAAGTTTTGTTATCTGATATGTGAAACAAACAAATAAATGTATCCGTGCTTAGTAGGTTTGAATTCTTCATCGATATGTATGGTTGAAGTATCTCTGAGTATTAAATATGTATTGCACATGGATACATGAAGCAAATTGGAATATCAGTGTTTCATCGGATTTTAGTTATCAACTTCCAGTTTTCAGCTAATTTTGTTGAATATAGCCTCTGCTGTTTGGATGTGTAGGTGATATGTGTAGAGACCTGTAATGATTGCTATGTAAATATTTGTATTTTTCTCCAGGCAATTGTAAATGAGGATGCGTCTGGAGATGTCATTGCCATGAGAATTCAAATTCAGCAACTTAAGGTATTATAATTTTGATTTATGCTTACTTCTCTTGTGTTCAACGTGCATTTCATGCCATCATCAAATCATCCATAAGAGTGATTAGTTAATTGGAGCTTTTATATATAATTACTTCATTGCTTGTCAGAAAAGTACAACTGTGTTCAAGATTTTACTTTTACTTTTGATCTACTGTTTAAAGGGAAGTGGAGAAGCTTCCAACAACTTGTTTTTCTTTCTTACTAACTTAACTGGTTTTTACTGCAATTTATTTTGGGGTTTCAGAAGGAAGTATCCCGTTTACGTGGTCTAGTTGCTGGAGGAGAAACTCAGGATAATGACAATTCATTAATCAGCTTTCCAGGTTCTCCTGGATCCTTCAAGTGGGAGGGTGTGCAAGGATCATTCAGTCCATTAACCTCTGTTAAAAGGATATCCCAGGTTGATATTTTTTTGTGCCTAAGAAATCATTCAGTCTCTGATAACATTGTATACTGATAAGCATCTTTCTCTTTTTGCAGAAAAAAGACTATGACATTGCCCTTGTTGGGGCCTTTAGAAGGGAAAAGGACAAAGAAATGAAATTACAAGCACTAAGAGATGAAATTCAAGCATCCATGAAGCTGGTATTTTTGAAAAGCATATATTTCTGATTGATGTGTGTTGAGAAGTCACCTTAACTGTAGTCACCTCTAGTTCGTCCTAGTTACGGCCTTTCTGATGACTGCCTTAATTTTGCAGCCTCAAAGGCGGTAGTTTAATCTTGTATCATCTATAAATATGGCTTACATTGAATTGTCACCTTACAAACAGACTTTATGGGTTGACTTGTGTTTAAATACACATCCTTAGATGGTATCAGACTTTCCTATCTATTGTTGGTGGCTTGCATTTTCTACACTCTAGGCTGGTATTCATAGGCGTGCGGGAGATGGTTGCAAAGCCGTCTTAGTTGTAGTCACCTGTAGTTTGCCTTAGCTAGTGTTCTCTTTGGGATGGGTCTTAATTATAGTCTCAAAGGTGGTGGTTTAGTTCACATTAATCAAAAATATGATTTAAATAGAGAATATAAATGGACAATCCTCACTTTACAAATTGTTATTAGTTTTTAATGATTGATTAATGAGGGAAGGAATACATTAGCTTTTGACCTACAAGTAGCAATTTTATGCGAGAAATGCCTATCAATTTTGCCAGGCTGTCATAGAGCTCCACTCTAGTATTCTTTAATCTTTTAATTTGTAGTCATTCTCTTTTGTTAATTTATTAATAGTTGATGTTTTTGTGATGAATGAAATGGTTAAAATATGGGATGATTCAGGTGAAACAAAGAGAAGATGAGATACAAAGTTTGAAGATGAGATTACGTTTTCGAGAAGCTGGAATAAAAAGGTTAGAAGCAGTTGCTTCTGAGAAGATCTCAGCTGAGACACACTTGTTGAAAGAAAAAGAGGAGCATTTGAAAGAAATTGAGGTCTTGCGAGCTCAGGTTGATCGGAATAATGAAGCAACTAGATTTGCTATGGAAAACTTGCAGCTAAAAGAAGAAATTAGAAGGCATGTTCTATTGATACAGCACAAGTCCTTTTAGTTCTGAAGCTTTTTTGTCTCTTCTGAACTCATTTTATTTCATGATTAAATAAAGGTTATTTACCTTATAACTAAAAATCAATGTTCTAGTATGAACAATATACATAAGTTGCCCATTATATTAACAAATATGAATTCGGGAAATCATTTGAAGCAAGAAGAAGCCTTATGATATTGTCTAGACACGAGAAACAAGTCAACCAACCAGTCTGAGTTCACCAACAAAGTAGTGCTAGCTAGACTACCGTGACTTATCGGTGATTTACATGTTTTTCCTTGCTAATGCTTATGCATCTTCAAGACAGGTTAAAGTCATTCTGTGTGGAAGGAGAACGAGAACAGATGAGTGAGCAAATCATGGCATTGGAAAATAAGGTATGGTGCGCCTTTGTACTTCATCAAATCTTCAGTGAATTCCTTTCATGTTCATTGTATTTTTTTTTTTCAACTTGTATGTGCAGTTGTTGGAAGCACTAGACTGGAAGTTCATGCATGAAACTGATCTGGTAATGGTTCCGGTCTTAACTGTTACTGTAATAGTTTTTTCTTGTGTCTAGAAGTTATTGCAAACTCCTATCTTGACCCGATCTCTTTGTTTTCTCAAATGTTAGAAAGCAAATTCTGATCCGATGATGGAAGTTGTACGTGATGATATCAATCTTGTTTCCAAACTGGTAAGAATGATATAGAATTTCGTGCACTCGTAATCATGTTTGAAGCAGTGAATGTCACAATAGATTACATCAACATAAATGTAAACTAGAATCTGGTTTTGATTGTGTCCTTTTATCAGGGTTTCATATTAGCCGGCAATTTTCAGTGACCTGCTGAGATAACATATATTTTTTCTGTTTACTTATCGTACTTTTAGTTTTATGTGCTTGCATTTTAAATTGTGTGCATGTAACTTATTCAAGTATTTAATTCTTATTGATGTTTGCCTTCAGGAGTCAAGTCCAAAATCACGTTGGCAGTCTTCGTTAAGGGAGGAAAACGAGTTTCTCCGGATTCAGGTCCAGAAAAATCTTGTTTGTACTCTGGTGTTAACTTTATTCAACTTAACAATTCATGTCTTTCGCATTCTCCTCCTGACTTGATATGATTTTATCTACGACAGGCTATTCAAAACCAGGCAGAAATGGATACAATTTGCAAAAAGCTAGAGGTTTGCCTTGAAGAGAAAGAAAAATTAAAAAGGTGTTTACTCTCTCATTTTTATCATGTATAATTATTGGGGTGTTTGTGCATTTCTGAATATTATTTGTGTATAGTTTGTACCTGAAGGTCATTCTCGTCATATTTCCTTATTCCAACTGTTTCTGCGTAGATGTATTTCTATTTGTTGTCCATCATGAACAAAACAATGCTTGAAAATCTTCCTCAACTTTATCTTGCAGACATGTTGATGATTTGACGGAAAAATTAGAACATGAGAAATCCCGTACAGTTAATGAAGGAAAGCAGCAAATGGACCTTCCATCAACAATCGATATGCCTGTCATTAACAACAATGACCAACTGGAATTGAAAGCAATGGTTGATGCTATAGCTGCTGCTAGTCAAAGAGAAGCAGAGGCTCACGAGACAGCAATTATTTTGGCAAAGGAGAATGATGAACTCAAGATGAAGCTTAAAACCTTGATTGAGGATAATAGTAAACTGATTGAATTGTATGAACAAGCTGCTGCAGAGAATAATAATAGAAATGTTCGTGAAGGGGAGGATGCTCATGAAATTGGTTCCCAGATTGACAATGGTTGCTTTTCTCTTGAAATAACAAAACAGGAGACTGAGTTGAAAGGAGTGGTTGAGAATCTCCAGCACCAGTTAATGGAAATGAATGAAGAAAATGAAAAGCTGATGAATTTGTATGAAAGAGCCATGCAGGAGAGGGATGACCTAAAAAGAACACTTTCATGTATTGGACAACAAAGAGTTGAAACCAAAGGAGACATGGACTGCCCAGAAAAGCTTGTCGAAGTTGATGGTGGGGAAAGAGACATGAGAGTGGAAATTATCTCACAGGAAGTGCGGGGTGGAAGTGAAAGTAAATATGAACCCACTACATCTGGGTCAGATATGGACGTTGAGTGTGATGCATATGAACAAGAAAAGCTTTTAAAGGATGACAGTGAGGCTGATGTACTGGTCAACGCTGAGAAGAAGTATGAGGTATCAGATCTCAGTGAGGCAAAGTTATCAGAGGAATTAAGTTGTGCTACGAAGAAGCTTGAAAGAGTCGGTGAACATATCTCAGATGCGGTCAAGACTATAGCTTCGCTTGGTTGTGCTGAAAAAGCAACGGTCCAAGTTGATGAGCTCTCTAGAGAAATTGAGGTTACAGAGCATGATATTCACATCAAGCGTCAGCAGTTCGAGTCTTTGAAACTTATGCTTTCTGAAGCACATCAAAGAAGAACAATTGTTGATAAAAAGTTCTCTGCGCTAAAATATTCATTATCAAACTTTCCCTCGACATTTTCTTACTTTGTGCAACGGGAAACAAGAGCAAGAGCAGTTGTGAAGGACTTGGCATCGCATCTTGACCAGAAGAAAGGGAAATTGGCTGATCTTCAAGCTTCCAAACAGGGACTGGAGAATGCTAAAGAGAAGAACCAAGAATCCGAAGTTGAATTGACGAAAAATATTGAGTGCATCAAATTGAAATTGGAGGAAGAGAATCGCAAGCACGAAGATGAAAAGGTTCTATTTGCTGTTGAAAATACACAGAATATAGATTCCTCGCTGAAAAATTGGCATCTTAGATGTAAAGCCACTGATTTACTGAAGTTAGAGGAAGAGAAAACAAAATTGCAAGCAGAGATGAAGCTTTCTCAACAGAAACTCGGGGCTATAAGAAAAGAACTGGGAAATCTAAATAAGAAGGGGGCAAATTTAGAGAGCCAGATTGAGGCTGTTCAACTGGAAATAAAGCAATGCATGAGGAACACAGAGGAGAAAGAGCTTTCACTTGAACGTGTGATGAAAGAGAAAGAGATGCTATTGGAGTTTAGAGATAATTGCATGTCTGAAATAGAGCATATAATTATTGAACTCCAGCAACATGTGTTTGAGTATGACCTAAAGGAGGGTGAGATAAAGATTCTAGGAGAAGAATTGCAAATGGATTTGACAAGAGCCCAAGAGTTACAGGCAGCTAGGGTCATTGCTGCCAACAACAAAACCAATCTCTTTTCTTCCATTTCTTATTCAGGCATGTTAGAGAAGTTGGAGGATGAGATGCAAAATCTGCGGACATCTGTTCAGGAAACAAAATTGTTGCTGGAAGGCATTTCCCATGCCGCCTAAACTCTTCTATGTGTAACCAATTCTCCTTCTGCTAATTGTACCATGTTTTGTTTAATTTCCCTTTTGGTTCCTCCAGAACCAAATTGAATTTTTTCAGTAACACTTATATTGGAGAATGAATATAGTCTTCTTTCCAATTTCATCTCCCACTTGAACTGAGTGCATTACCACTAAAAGTCATTTTGAACTACAGATATTTAAAATCTGTTAAGTAATCCAGCTGCATCTATAGTTGTGTTGTTTTGGTTTTCCAATTGTTTGACAACAAATTTTGGTCTTGGATTGAACATAATATTTGTAACAATCTCTTTGTGGTCTGAATTCTATATTAAACTAATATGCTAATGTATATTACAAAAAATGCCAATAAATAAATATATATATATATATAAAACTAAAAATTGAGAGCAAGGGTAATCTTTGCAAATAGTTTCTTTCTTTGTAAAATAGTTTCCTCGCCTGGTTTGATTTTATTGAAAACAAGTTTGTTTTAATATTGAATTCCACAAAACTATAATTTTTCGTTCTATTCATACAGTAATTAATAACTAGTCAATAGAATAAAGAAATTGTGCCAACAAACTCCATGTTAAAGACGGCACAGCCCTTTGCACCCATAGGCAGATCTACAGTAATTATTAGAGATTACTGTTACTATTCATTTAAAAATTAAGTCCTGATCAGAATTATACCATATTTTACTACAAATTAGGTATTTTATCAGTTGGACGAATTTATTTAAATATTGAAAGAAAACATAATTTTCATTAAAAAGTTATGTTAAAATTAGTTTTATTAATTAGAAATAATTTATTGTAAACAACTTTTTTAGTATATTGTGTGCCTTAGTGTAATTAAGAATGATTTTTTTTTTTTGCCAACATTTTTTTAGTTTCAGTTAACCAATAGTATAATGATTAATCTCATAAATAATGTTATTTACAAAACAATGAGTATCAAAATAGATGAGTGGAGGGTAGGAAAGGTTTCGTTGTGAAAGAATTGTGCTGAGTTTTTATATCTCAGTGCTGCATAAGGTTGAGCATGGTGTTTAACGAGGTCGTGAATCAAATATTGTTTCGTATAGGTTTGAATTGCAAGGGCAATAAATCGTAATTTCTGATTTACAATTTGTGGATGATAAACTCATTATTAGGGAATAATGCATCATGGCATAGTAAATATTTATCTTTTGGTGGAGGAATTATATTGTTGCAGACAAATTTTGCAGCCTAGCAATGTTGCATCTTTTTTCGGAGTGTTTTGTATCTCTAGTGATATGAACTGATATACTAAAAGGATGTGATGTGACGTTAATTGACTGAATCTAATTTTGGTTTTTTTTATAACCATTTTATATTTTTAATTAAGAGTATAGGAGGATGCATTTGGAAGAACATGAGGAATTAAAAAAACGGAACCGATTTGTTCATCTAAATATATCATTTCTATATGTTCATGAAGTTTGAACCCACTTTAAATATATCATATATAGTTGAATGTAACATTATCTAGAAGAATGATTGATGAATGATTGATGAACTGAAGTCTAAATAGTTGCGTTAAATAATTGTTTAAATTCATTATTTTTTTAGTGTTCTTAAACTTCTTAAACAATAGTGATAAGTAATGTGAGAAATAAAAAAGTCAATTATACTATAAAATAAGTGTTAGTAGAAATTTAAAATAAGTTCTTGTGGAGATTTATGTAGAATTTAAAAAGTTTTTTTTTTTTTGTATAATTTTGCCTATGGAATAATGTAATTGTAATGCAATAAGAGGACGTATGAATTTTGAACGAGAATGGGATTTTCTCTCCTGTGAGATCTTTATAAAGTTTTGAGAGATTTTAAATGTGATAAAAAGAAGTTGTTTGAAGAATAATTACCTATGAAGCATATAAATGTTTCTTTGTTAAAATTTTCTTTTTAGTGTTCTACCACTAATTTGCAAAAGTGATTGTTAAATTCATTTGGTTTTATAAATTTCCTTTGAAGTTGGCAGTTTTAATATTTTCTCAAACAAGAGACAAGTTTGTATTATTTTTTTTTTATATTGACTTCCATTTTCATTATTATTGTTTTTTTGTATTTTTCCTTTTGAAAAGTATAAACTCGAAGAAATAAATAGAGTATTGGACTCTTGTCTATCTCAGATTGGCCTGTTATTACTAGATACGTAGTATCCATTAATCCTCTGCTCTTTGACTGCAAATTCACCTTTTAAGAACAGAAAAAGGAAATATGAAGATATTTGATCTCCTAATTTATGATTTGTTTTCCATGTACTTTCTTATGATTACATGACTTCCACAAATTGAATTAAACTTTTATATATCCCTTAACTACTAGAAGTTTTGTGTAAATAATACATGCATATTATAATCATGAACTAAAAGCTTCCCATAATTAAATGGTTTATACGATTTAGAAAAGGAATGAAAAATATTTAACACTTAAGCAAGAGCATTTTAAGTTTAAAGTATGAATCTTGCACGATGACACCTACATACAATATGTTGAATTTTAAAGCACTTATTTCTATGGAGACTTTGACGCTATACCATTAATCAATCATCTTTAAAGTTTAACTATTACTAAAAACACCTAAATAATTTTATATCAAATTTTTCAATAATCACAAAACGTGAATTTTCTATCACAAATAAATTAAACTACAAAAATACATAAATGGGTTGATTCCACAAGCTAAGTGCTTATATGTCATTTATCCGGAAACTATTTTTTTTTTTTTAAGTTGATGAATGACACATCAAGAATTACAACGGCTACAATTCATATTGAAGGAAAAAAACAATTTTGTTTTCAGAATAATTGAAAGGCAACGTGATTTAAAAGAAGAAAAAAACAAAAACTAATCGTTCACATGAAAGTGTAAATATCATTTTGCATGTATAAAGGGGTAAGCAACAGAATGTGGAAGAAACATTCAAAAACTCTTAGAACAATATAATATATGCCTTTAAGGAAAATTACTCCCTACAAAATCAAGAAGGATCAAAATCCCTTTTATTTAATCAATAAGTACATTCTGTGAATTTTATAATTTTGGTACAAATTTAACTAACAACAAAAAAGTATATATATATATGTGTATTTATGTGTGTTTGTTTTTTGTTTTTGTGAAAAAGTGTTTTGTTAGCCTGTGAAAAGTTTGGGACTTCCTTGGTTCAAGCTCCCCCATTCGTTCACTTCGATTCCACCGCACATTTCTCAAACCCTTCCTTTTTTCTTAACAATGGAGGAATAATGTCTCACTCGTTTCACTCTCCGCCGCCGCTCACCATGGCACGCCAGCAGAAGGTCCTGCGCCGCTCCCCGCCGGTCACGCGACGCCGGGAGCTCCGCCGCGCGGGAGAGGTGGCAGGAAATGCGACGGCGGCGTGCGCCGCCGTGTGCTGCTGCGTGCCCTGCTCGGTCATGGACGTGGTGGTGCTAGCCGCCTACAAGGTCCCCGCCGGCCTGGTGAGGAAGGCCATGCACAAGAGGAAGCGACGCCTGCTGCAGAAAAAGAACAAGAAAACCGAGGCCCTCTTGGATCACGGGCCCGATGACGTTTCTGGGCCCAGGCCCAGGCCCTCTCTGGAGGAGCACCTATCCGTGGCGGCGGACAAGTCGGAGGCCACCACGAAGCTGGAAGAGGAGATGTGGGCCCAGTTCAACGGAACGGGCTTCTGGAGAAGCGCTTCTCAGCGCCTCGACCAACAACCGAGCCCAGAATGCCATTCCCAGGCCCAATGATTTGGACATTTACTCGCAACTGAAACCCTTTTGGAGCGTGATGTGGACGCGCCATCATTTGTGTGTGTGCATAAGACAGTGATTAATGAAATATTAATTGGGTTTAGCGAAGATTAATTTATTTGTCCTTGTTTTAATTTCGTGACGAGATTGAGAAGGTGTTTTAGGAAGGAAAAAAATTGGAATGGTTTGACATGTAGTGGTTGTTGTATTGTAGTTGTAATGTGAAGGGGTAAGTTAGAAAGTAGCTCCCATTGATGCATGGGTCTTTGGTCTGTGTCAGACATTGCCATGTTAAATTTGAGGTGATTTCTGAGTGGCATTCAAATAGATAAATGTTGTGTTGTACATTTTTCTTTTACTCTTTTTTTCTTGTTCAAAACATTACTCAATCAAAAGCAACATTTCGACCTGCTTTTTTTCCTTCTGCTCTTCACAGTTTCTCCATTCCTTTCGTGGAATATTTTCTGGACCAACTTCTCTATGCTATTGCTTCTTCTCTTCAACCCTTTTTCAGGACCTTTGTTTTGCTCTCATCAAGTCAAATTAACTTCCATGTCTTTCAATGAAGGATAACAACACTCATTTTAGATTTTTAACACACTTTTTTTTTTTTAGTTGAGCAGGGTCATAATTTAACAACTTTCAAATGTTGAAATTTGTTCTTACATTGCACTTTTAGATTTGTCTCTCACTCTTTCCTTTCTCTCTCTTTTTTTAATGTATAAATTTAAATAAAAACTAAATTCTTAGAACGTCTTTAAAAACTTGCCTTCAGATACTTTGAGAGTTCACCAACGACCAATTTCAACTTTTAGGATTTTTGAACAATAAATAAATATAATTCGATGTTTATTCTTACAATTTTCTGTGTTTAGTTTTTATTTAGAAAATAATTATATAATTACTTAGCAAATCTCAGTGTAGTGTGTTTACTTCCACAAATTAGTATAAGAATTAGCATAATTCAATTAGAGTATTAATAAACTTTAATTTATTTATATCAACAAAAACATTATGAATAAATTATTCTTTCTCGCCCGAGTCACAAAGGATTTTAGATAATATAACTTAATATTTACTTTCTCAAGATAATATAACTTAATATTTACTTTCTCAATATAGTGAATGTTCTATTTTAACATAATCAACATTATGACTCTCTAACATCATGCTTTACACAAAGTATCTATTTATACATGTATATAACAAACTTTGCAATAACAAACTTTGCAATAATAGCAGATGTATCTGTTAACAAAATTTGTGACACGTGTGTTTCACATTTAAACTAAATAGAAACACATTAAAACTATTAAGTTGTAGATGAAATTGACTATGCAATATACAAGATGATTTTCCACAAGCTAGCATACAAAATGTTTCACCAAATGGGTAAACAAAACATCCTTCAATAGACAGGTGAATTAGATGTTTTTCAAGGAGATTTCATCACAATTTGTGGTATTCTCGAAATTTTCAACCAACTTGGGGTGTTGGTATTCTACTGAGGTCTTAGCTCTCTCTCAGGTTAGGAGTATAGGATCAACTCATTTTAATATTCAAGGAGTTTAAATAATGATAGTTATCTCGCCTAAAAGAGCAACACCCTTATTTATAATGATAAATAATAGGTCGTTACTCATAGACCTTATCAAATTTCTGTTCATAGAGACCCATAACTAATAAAAGTAAAATAATATAGATTAATTACCAATGATTTTCCATTAATCATGTCATTTAACGGACTGGTATCCTCTAAATTTAATCGATTTGTCTTCATTGAACCCCATGATTTGGAAATTACCAACTTGTTTCCTTAGAATTTGATGAATTGAAATTTAAGTAACCAATCTTATCAGAATTTGATAATGTATGATACAATAATAATAATAATAATAATAATAATAATAATAATAATAATAATAATAATAATAATAAATAATAATAATAATAATAATGGTTTTTATTTCATTAAATAAGAGATAAACATGGTTATAGTAAAAATATGCTTACAATAAATAATGCACAAAAGACAAAAAATTGACTAAGAAAGACTTAGGTCTATTGTCTTTATCTCTTACCAATTCAACTTATCTTTTACCAACCATTTCATATTTTACCAATTAGATAATCAAAACCAACAATTAGAATATAATTATATTCAAACTAAAAAGTTCATAAGAAACTAGAATAACTATTACAAAATTTAATATAAATAAGAGCATGAGTTAAGTTATGAAGAATAAGAGTAACACTGACAACAAAAAGAGAGAAAAGAGAGGGACATGAGAGAGAAGGGGGGAACTGATATAAAATGGAGAGATAAAAATATTCATTCTCCAAATAATCCTAAATAATCAATAAGGGAATGAAACATTTGTCTTTTTGTTTAATTTTTCTATTTAGTGAGGTGTTCCTAACCTTATCCTTTTTAATTATTTCTATTAACTTCTACTAGTTCATTTCATTTATACTATTATATTCTCTCATGACTATAATTTATAAATGATTTGAAAACTTGTAGATAAAGGTTTAACCTTGACCTTGTACATAAATGTTTAACCTTAGGGATTAAATGGGCATGAGATAATTTTGTGTTATTTTAAAACTCATTTATCATGACTGATCACAATATCAATGAACCAATTTTTTTTTCAATAACAAAAAGAACAATTTATATGTTACTTTGATATAATATTATGTTTCATGATACATGTCTTACTTTCATATTTTACTTTGTGCATAGACAATAGGTAGATGGATGCACCAAACTACCCTAATCCATTCACACATTTCACTATCCATACAAAAACTTTTAGGATAATATTCATATTAGTAAAAGAGGTCGCTTATTATGTGATAATGAAATCAACCTTTAGGTGAGAAAACAAGTCACCCACTAAATAATGATTATATTTTATCATTTTCACAAAATTTGCAAGAAAAGTCGAAATAATACTAATTAATTCTACAAATATCAAATATCGAAAATCGATCTATTCAATACTTACTACCTGATTGACAAATTAAGAAGATTTTAAATTTACAGAAAAAGTATTCTTTTTTCTTACTTATAATTTTTTAAATATATATATATATATATATATATATATATATATATATATATATATATATATATATATATATTAATTGTAAAGATTATGAAAATATGTTTATGAATGTTTTTAAATTGACGTTACAATAAAAATATACAAAATCTCTAACCTTTAACACCTTCCACGTTAAAAGATTGTTGAAAAAAAAATGTCAAAGAAAATGGTATAAATATATTTGATCACCACACTAATATTACATTGATATGTTTAAGAATATAAACAAGTGGAATTAAACTATGTTTTTAAAGTTTAAATTTCAATTTTAAAAAATTAAGTCTTCAAACTTTACTTAATTATTTACCATATTTTTTTAAATATTAAATTTGAGTTTTTGTTTGACTCATTTGTATAACCTAATTAATTTCGCTTTTGTGAAGAAGAAACTATATTATTTTTCAACCTATCAACAGAAAATATAAACAATGATTCTAATTGTAATTTACTAATAAAAAATATATGCATGTATTATTTTGAAAAGAAATTATATTAAAAACGAACCTAATATTTAGAAAAAAGATATTAACTAATATAACCCAAACTTTGAAAGAAAGTACTAGCATTTCAATAAAACATAAAACATAAATTAGATTGCCTTCCAATCTAAACTTTTATATATATATATATATATATATATATATATATATATATATATATATATTGATTTTCAATGAAGAACTTTTTAAAATTTAGTTTCGACTCATTTAAATAACCGAGTCTAATTAAAAGTTCAAGTTAGATTTATTTAACTCAACAAAGTATCACAGAGTAATTAACTAGTCAAATAAGAATAATCACAAATAATTTGAGTTGTTTATACCATCGGTGAGAAGTTTTGAATCTCTCTTTAATTTGTTAATACGATGGGAAATACTTTCTCTAAATTAAATATTATTAGAAGATTTATTTGATTGAATTATACCAATTAGTGGAAACTTTATTTGTTTAACATTAGTATATCATTAATCCATAATTTTTGGACGAGGCAAAAAAATTATTAAAATTCATAAACACATAATTATTGAATTACCAATTCTCTTAAAATTAGTAAGTTTATTTGAAATAAAAAAAAAAAAATTTCAAGCTTGCGTATTACTTTGGGTGAACTTGCATGTTAAGATGTTCATAGCATGTTTGAGTTATCTTTGGTTCCTTTTGACAGGAATAGAAGATCCTTATCTAAAAAAATACATTCAACACATAAAAATACTCTCTAAACAGTTATTTAAACATGTATAGAACTCATTTTCTTGTTAATTAGAGGGATAATTACCTCAACTAACAACTTTTATGGTTGAAAATTTGTTCATGCTTCCAATGTGTCATCTCTTCAATATATTTGAAAATAAAATAAATCTCAGTTTTCTCGCCTCTAACATTGTACAATTTACAAGAACAAGCTGATCTGGCTTTCCATAATCTTCTAGCTCGATTATAAATTTTATTTTTTAATAAAACAAATTTTGGTCTTTTTTTTCTTTTGTTAAGTAAGAAGATTTTTTTTTTTCTTTTTCACGTGATGGTAACATGTTTGAATTATTCACACATTATCCTGTTCAATTTCGTGTAAAAGTCATACTTATTCCACTAAATAATCAATTTAAACATCATATTAGAACTAGGCGAAATTATTTACCTCTTTAATTTGGTTACAAAAGTCAAAACTAGATTATTCTAGCAAAACCAAATTTCTCAGAACCTAGACCGAGTAAAAGACGACTTAGACTAATTAGAAGGAAGAAGTAAAGATGAAGTTCGTACCATATGTTTCAATCATGCATTTGCAAATAACATTAACAAGAGGAATATAACATCAATGACTAGTTGAATAATGTCAAAGTTAAACTGATTAAACATATATTATGAGTTAATCTCTCTAGTAATATGATTAATATCATTAATTCAAGTTAGAAAAAAACTTACAAAAATTGGGTCCAAACAGAAGTTTGCTTGCGTAATTGGTGGGTACGTGGTAGGGACGAAGCAGTTCCTTGTAATTTAATTTGAATGAAAGGAAATTTCTGCCACTTGCTTCTCTCTTAGTGTCTGAAGCATTTAATTCAATTAAGATTTTTTTTTTTTGAAAAAATTGATCTTTAAAAAAGCATTAATATATTTTAGAATAAAGTCAAAATGAATTAATATAAGTATGAAAATTTGATAGATAATGTGCATGTATGTGTGTATGATGAGGCATGGGAAAAGAGAGTGACGCGTAAGGTGAGAGACTCGTCAAAGAGATTCGTTGGGAATGCCACGTGTCGGAAGGACAGAGAGTGGTGGACGAAGACCGAGCGAGCTAAGGTAAGGTTAGCTGAGTGCGTATTTGGTTGGTTGGTTTCTTACAAAAAGTAAAACATAAAGGAATGGGTAACCCGCTTTGCCTGCACCCACACACTCACTGCACACCGCACCACACCGCACCGTAGAAAACTTCTTCTCTCTCCCTTTCTCTCTTTCACTCTCTCTAGGGTTTTCCTCCAATCGCATCTCGAATCTCGATTTCGCTACCTCATCTCATGGAGGTAACACCGTTTCGATTACTCCGCTGCCTACTCTGAATTTTTCTCCTCTCTCTCTCTCTTTTTTTTATTTTATTTTTATTTTTTCCACGCCTTGTCTTTTTTCGTTTGGGGAATCTATCTCTTCCGAGACTCTTGATTTGATCTGATTCTTCTGAGTGGTTCTTTGATTTGTTTCGCTGTGGTCCGAATCTTGTAGCCCCCACTTGTAGCGGTGTGCCTGGCTGATTTGATTGTAATTTTATTTCTTGGACAATTGTTGTTTGTTTGTGGCGATTTCAGTGGGGTGTTGTTTTGTAGGGTGCTGGGATGGAAGGGAATAATATCAATGATGACGGTAATAAGTCTGAGGCGCATTTGACTTCGGCCGCTGCTTTTGTGGAGGGTGGAATTCAGGATGCTTGTGATGATGCTTGTAGCATATGCCTCGAAGCCTTCTGTGACAGTGATCCTTCCACGGTATGGTGCTGGTTTAGTTGTTATGGTGGTGATTAGTGTTGACTGCTTGTAAACCCTATTGATCGAGCTGTTCTTATACCCTTGCAGGTTACCAGTTGCAAGCATGAGTTTCATCTTCAGTGCATTCTCGAATGGTATTGTTATTTGGTTTTGTCAATTAACTGTTTTTTAGTTAATCATGGGGATTAATTTTGATGGGGTTGTGCTGTACTGCGGTGGTAATGATGGGTGTTTCACCTGTTATTGTTATGATTATTATTGCTGTGTATAGCTACTGCTGCTATGTTTCTTGATCAGTGATGTGGGTTCTTAAAGTAAGGAATTTGTATGGCTGTATTTTCTGCTGATGTAATTGAAAAAGGGGCTCCTTAATAGAGTATTTGTGAACGTGGTTTTGTTTATTTTGAAGAAAAACATGCGTCTGGTGCCCAATTTAAAATAACCTGTCATTGTCGGCTGAATGAGAAGTTATCATGAATTTAATGTATAGGATTGAAGTTATTGTTATTTATCTGAAGTTGGAATGAAGTGTTCACGGTTGTGCAGGCATGACGCTTGAGTATGTCAATGCCAATGGCTCTGAGGGCTTATGTCAACAACCAATTAATTACAATTTTGTTCCTTCAAGTCCTTACATCCTCATTATTTGAGGCACTTTATTGATTTATAAACCATACACCTGTTGGGCCTGAACTTGACAGGTTTACATTTTGATAACTTTCAACAGTGTCCAGGGGATAACATGAACTTATTAATATTGTTCCAGAATAAAAATTTCAAGCATTATACAGTTGTTACTCATATATTGTCCCCTTTTCCATATAAACTTGCTCAGCTACTTGGTCAATTCATTTCTGTCCAAGTGAAATTTTTCTGATGAACAAAGGAAATATTTTGGATGTCTTCCAGTCTGTGTTTGATGAGTTACTGTTGACTATTGATACTCGGACTTTTGAATTCTATAGATATGGACATTTATAGCATCCTCCTGTTGTGGCTCATAAATGTTATGCACGTATTTTCGTATTTTTTCCTTGTCTTGTGGTTATTCTTTAATTTCATGAACTTATCCTGGAGAAAAAGAAATGCTGGTATCAAGGGAAAAAACAGCGGCTAATTCTGTGCTCGCAGCCACAATCAATTGTTGCTTAACAATCTTTGGAGGAAGACTTTGTATTGAATTCTAACTCTTATCTTTTAGGTGTCAAAGAAGCTCCCAGTGCCCCATGTGTTGGCAATCTATCAGTCTCAAAGATCCAACAAGGTTTGTAGTTTTTGCAATGTTGTTTATTCTTGTTTATTTATTAATCTGCTTCTGTCATTATTTGTTTTCAAGATTTAGTTACTTGCTTCTTTGCTTTTGTATTTGCAGCCAAGAATTACTTGAGGCAGTGGAAAGAGAGCGAAACTTTAGGATCAATCCACCTAGAAATGCCACAATATTTCATCATCCAACACTGGGGGATTTTGAGTTACAACATGTTTGTAGTCTACTTATGCTAGTTTGGAAGTATTTTGAACTGTTATCATGCATTTTGTGATTTTTGGTTCTCATGCAGTTGCCAGTTGGAGCTAGTGATGCTGATCTTGAGGAGCGTATAATCCAACACTTGGCTGCTGCAGCAGCAATGGGAAGAGCACGCCACATTGCTAGAAGGGAAGGCCAGAGAAACAGGTCATCAGCTCAAGGTCGCCCACACTTTTTAGTTTTTTCAACTCATCCTAATTCTCCTCCCATGGCTCCTACATCTTCCTCTCCATCTCAGAGGGGAGATGATGAGCCAACTCCTACAATTGCCGTTTCCAATCTGTCTCCAACTCCTGCAACGGGAGAACAATCATCACAACTGACTTTAGTTGCTCCGGTTCAAGCAGAACAGGTTTCTGCTTCAGGATCTGGATCTACTGCTCTTGGTACAGATCATCAGGGATCATCTTACAACAATAGGTCGTTTTTCATTTTTGGTTTTGAATTTCTACATTATTTTTAAATGTTTATAAATTCATAATTCTGTTGTATTCTACATTTAGAAGTTCTCAACTGTTAAGTCTGAAAATTCATACAGGAGATCTCCTAATCACTCGTCTCCAAGTAGTCAAGACAGAGCAGGGCCATCAGAATTCCAGTCATTTTCAGAGTCTCTGAAATCTAAACTGAATGCTGTGTCTACAAGGTCGTGTACTATTGTATGTTGCATGTGGGTGTGGTAAAGTACAATGCTTTCTCATTGTAATTTCGATTTTTTCTTGTTTTTCAGATATAAGGAGTCAATTTCCAAGAGTACAAGAGGGTGGAAGGAGAGATGGTTTTCTCGTAACAATGCTATGTCTGATATTGGATCTGATGTTAGACGAGAAGTTAATGCAGGGATTGCAACTGTGTCGCGCATGATGGAACGTCTGGAGACCAGAGACAGTAATAGAAGCAATAGTAATTCAGCTCCAAGTAATTTAGAGGATGGTTCAGTTCAAGCACCCAATGATCAGCAATTAACTGGCACTGAAGGGGGCAATCTTTTGGGAGACAATAACACAAAAGCTTCTTGTGCTGCAGGTTCTAGTTCGAATTAAGCATATAGAAGGAATTGCAAGAACTCTGAGATTTTTGTCTAAAGGTAAAATTTTAATTATTCTATAATTTAATGTCAAGTAGTGAAGATACTACATGTTCTGATCGAACGTTATCAGAACTATTTTTTTCTTTTTCGTAATGTAATTACAGTCCCACACATTCTTCAAAGATTTTACTTGTACTTTCTTGTTGGCCTTCTCTATTTTTAAACTTTGTCTGCATTCTTTTCTATAAAAAAGTATGTTGTCTTAACCTCGGGATTTTGCTGTTGAATAAAAATACCCACTTATGAAGCTTTCAGAAGGAAGCTAGATATGAATTCTTGATGTTTAACTACGCATGACAGATATTTTTGTTAATCCATTTTTGTGGAATTAAATTCCTCTCTCTCTATCATTAGTCCTAATTATACAGTAACATCATTGCATGCAGTGGTTGTTAAGCATGTCGTGCTGATGGATGTTTCTATGATATCAGGTAGAAATAGGATTGCCCGTTGGGGATGTGAAATTCCATGGATGTGATGCACTGCTGATTGGCTGGCGCAGGCCAGGCAAGTGATAATCCATTGGCCTGCAGAAGAAGACCTACAATTGTGATATTGGAAATAAAGAACTTGAAAAGGCTGCAGTGGTCTCTTTCGTTTGAAACTTAGGAACCTATATATGATTGTATATTCACATTGTAAACTTATTTATAGATATTTCTCAGATAAACTTTGCATAAAGTATTGTCTTCTACTTCTAGAGATAGATCTCTCTGTTCCCAAACTTAACTATAATTGGGTGCATTAAGTCACTCTGAAATTTCTGTTTGATTGTGAAACACGATCAGTAGAGTGAGCTTTACGCCATTGTTGTCAAAATTGCTACACTTTATAAAATTCTTCTAAGGTATTGCAGAATTTTATAGAGTGCTGAAAGTTAAATTCTCGTAGGCTTAAATTCTTAGGCTGCGATCTTCCTCGGTTTGGATGTGTTCCTTGCAGCTGGGATGGGGGTCGGCCTTTTGAGAAAGGTGTTACAAAAACCCAGAAATTCTCATCCAAATATCTGCCGTCTTTTCATTCAGATTCGTTCTAACACATTCTCAAAGGCACTATTTCGAAGTTCTGTTTTGGTCACGACCACTGCCTTTCTCTCAGTTGTCTTGTCTGTCTCTGTGCTTGGAAGCATCTTACTTCATGTGTTACGGGTTATTTTATTATGTTTAATGACTGATATCAGTAGTTTTATATTGGTAATTAATTAATCAGAAATAACAACATTTATGTTCTTTAAAATTCTTATTGCAATAAGAAAAAAAACAGTAAATCATAAATTAAAAAATTAGAGAAGGTTTTTACAATACAGTTAATTTTAATATATCAATATATATCTTGCTTTTTTTTTTTAAATTTCAAATTGATCCTAAATAGACAAATTTATATTGTAATTTATAAGAAAATATTTAACACATGTAGTGCTCAGGCTATTTTCTTTTACATCTTATTAGTATTTGTAGGAGTCTTAGAAAAGAAATTATAAAATCATTTGCAATATATACTTTTTAGTCATAAAAATATTCACGTATATACATGATAGGCACGCATTATTTTGGCCCCATTCATTTAAGGTATTATGTTACAATTTAAATTTAATTTTCAATGATAAAAAATGTCCTTTTATTGCCTCATCCAATTGTCTCCAGACTCATACTTTTTTTTTCTGTCATATGATCTATACATGACTTGTGTTGTCTGCCACGGAAGAAACATGGTAGTCTAGTTTTACCTTTCCGTGGATGTCATTCCAGTATAAGAGGTTTCAGATGTTTTGTTTCCCCTTCTAATCAAATATAGGATTTGCATAAGATAAAGGGAGGAGATTAGTTTGCAAGGAACATCCATTGAAAACCCTTCTGTTTTTTCTTTTAATGGATTGAAAACACCTATCTGGAAGAGAGGGATGTAAGCTGTCACATGATTAAAACAATCAAAAGAATTTTATGTTAAATAGAGTGAGAAGAAAAAAAAGGAAATAAAAGAATAGAAATAGAATGAGAAAAAAAGAAAGAAAATAAAGTGAAAAAGTAGATTATTTGGATTGAGTAAAAGTAAGTAAAAAATAAATAAAACATTTGTATTTGATTTGATTGATATAATAAAATAAATTTAGTTATATATTAACATATTTAGAAAATAATTTATAATCTAAATTAATTTAATATAAAAAATAAATTAAAATAATTTTTAAACTAAAAAAGAATTCTTATAATTTTTTAATATATAAAAAGTTATATTTATAATAATAATAATAATATATTAAAAAAATTATATCACTTTATATTAAAATTTCAAATTCATTAATTTTACTTATTTATTATTTTATTTTTAAGTATTTATTTATAAAATATAAACTTTCATTGCATTTCTTTACAATTTTACATAAAAAGTAATATTGTTGTTTTATTGTTGATTTTTTATATTTTTTTTCACTACATGTATACCTTTCAGTCGTTTGAAATAAATAAGGAATAAAAATGAAAAAAAATATAAATATAATAAGAACAAAACATAAGAATACGAATTTATGCACAAATTAAAATTTAGAATTTAAAAAATCATATGAGAAAGTTTTTAACTTATGAAAAGTTTATTTTACTTGTTTTCTCACTTCTAAAAAAGAAGTGATATTTTGACCTCTATAAATAAAACAACTTAATATATTAATATTTTCTAATTTAAAGTACTAATATATATTACTAAAATAATTTGATAAGTGAATCTATTTTAGTTTGGAGAGTTTCAAAGTTCCATCTTTGTTTGAGAAATATTGGCAAGTTAACTATTCCAATATCATGACAAAAATTAAGGAAAGTAAAAAGGAAAAAACACTTGGTTTTCGGCTAATAGAACCCACCTCTTTGGGCCTTCATTTGAGTTACAAGATCTATGGACTAATGCTAATGTCATGTTGTATCTTTGTGTCCTCTTCTTTTATTTATTATTTATGATCTATGGTATAAAAGTTCAATACTTTTATTTTGGTATAAACCGTGATATTTACTTTGGAGGACTACTTATAACTTGGTTTTATAAGAGCATTTTGGAGAATCCAGATTTTTCACAGTATATTTTAAGCAGTAAGGCTTAATCCCATGCAGTCAAGTCTGAAGTTAGAAAGGACGAATAATTTTTAACAAATGGTTATGTCAAAGGAGTGTAGTGAAGTGTTCATATAATTAACTAACAAGAAATTATAATAGACATATAAATTTAATCATTTTCATTAAATTTATTATACGATGATATTCAATTAAACAATATTATCAGATATTCTTCACATTACCATTGTATAGACTATTCTTTTAGAGAATTTTCATGTTGAAGTGACTAAAGATAATGATTGATATTTGAACATTTTTAATTTGAAATATCTATAACTTGTAGCATGATTTCTATTTACTCTTTCTAAAATACTTTAGAATAAAGTGGCACCGACAGTTTTGGATAAAATGTGAGAATTGAGATAGTGTGGCAATGCACGTGCTTAATGCACACCCCACAACAAAAGATGATATCGTGTGTTAGCGGAAGCAAGAGTGCCCTAAGCCTCGCCAAAATCACTATTCAAGCATACACATTTTGGACAAATAAACTGTTCAAATGTTCTCTATATATTATTATTCAAGAACATTCCAATTCACATTATATATAAATGAGACGAGTCTCTATTATTAAAATACTTTTATTTGATATTCTATTATTTAATTTATGTAATTATACTTTTTTATTAATATTTAGTATTAAAAAACATGCTAATGTAGAAAAAGTAAGTGGGCACCACAACATTAACTAGGAACACTTTCATCTTCCTTAGCTTGTTCCTGCAAAGACCTTTACTACGTAAATATCTCTCACCCAATCATGCAATTCCCTTTTTTCTCCCTCATCAAATTTTCCAACAACACTGTTTAATGTCAATGTTCCCAGCTGGCTAATGGACCCCACTCTATGCCACGTGTGTACGCGCTTCCCAACGCAACCGACACATTCACTTGCCGCCAACTCCTCAAATTCCAATTTCACTCCCTTCGGATAAAACAACAAAAGGCCTCTTAAACACATCCCAACCAACCACCAACAAACGAACACTAGAGTTGTTGCTCCGAGTGAAGTGCTGGTTGGGTTCCTCTCCGCCGCATTCTGGCCATGGGTCGCGGCAGCTACGGCGCCTCCGACCTCCGCATTTTCTACACCGTTGTCTTCTTAATAGTCTGTGGTTTCCCTCAGGCATTTACGTCACCAACGGCTCAGATTAACTCCAACTCAATCTTAGTCGCTCTTCTGGACTCGCAGTACACGGAACTAGCGGAGCTTGTCGAAAAAGCCATGCTGTTGCAGAAACTAGAAGACACCGTGGCCAAACACAACATAACAATCTTCGCTCCGACCAACCAAGCTTTGGACCGCAACCTCGACCCTGATTTCAAACGCTTCCTTCTCGAACCCGCCAATCTTCACTCCCTCCAAACGCTTCTCCTCTCTCATATCATCCCCACCCAAATCCCATCCCAAACCCTAATCCGCCACGTCACCACTCTCTCCAACCACCAAATCCGTCTCTCCGCAGACCTCACCACCGTCGACCAGGCCCGCGTTACCCACCCGGATGTCCTCACCCGACCCGACGGCGTCATCCACGCCATCGACCGCCTCCTCCTCCCCCGCTCCGTCGAGGACGACTTCAACCGCCGCCGCGCCCTCCGCTCCATCTCCGCCGTCAAACCCGAGGGAGCCCCCGAGGTCGACCCGAGAACCCACCGTCTGAAAAAAGCTCCACCCCCTTCGAAACCTGGCTCCCTGCCGGCTCTTCCGATTTTCGATGCCATGTCTCCCGGACCATCCCTGGCGCCGGCGCCGGCGCCGGGGCCAGGTGGACCGCACCACCACTTCAATGGCGAGAGACAGGTGAAGGATTTCATCCACACGCTCCTCCACTACGGTGGATACAACGAGATGGCTGACATTCTCGTGAATCTAACGTCGTTGGCCGTTGAAATGGGTCGTTTAGTGTCTGAGGGTTACATTCTCACCGTTTTGGCTCCGAATGATGAGGCCATGGCGAAGTTAACGACGGAGCAGTTGAGTGAACCGGGTGCTCCGGAGAGGATAATGTACTATCACATCATACCGGAGTACCAGACGGAAGAGAGCATGTACAATGCGGTTCGAAGGTTCGGGAAGGTTCGTTACGATACTCTGCGGTTGCCGCATAAGGTGGTGGCGCAGGAGGCTGATGGGTCCGTTAAATTCGGGCACGGGGACGGGTCGGCGTATTTGTTCGACCCGGATATTTACACAGATGGTCGCATCTCCGTTCAAGGGATTGATGGGGTTTTGTTTCCGATGGACGAGGAGGAGGAGGAGGAGGCGGAGCGTGTTAAACCCGCTACCCGGTCGGGTCAACCCGTTGCCAAAGTTGTTGTCAAGCACAGGAGAGGTACGGTCTGTGGCCTTTGTTGCTTTTTTCTTGTGCTTTTCTCTGGATTAGGAAAAAGAGAAGAGGTGATAGCGATGTCTTTGGCTAGCTGGATTTCATTATTTTTTGTTTGTTTTTTAAAAGGGTTTTCTTTGATTGTGTGGCTGGTTTTGGTTAACTTCTTGATTGGGTCACATCGTTGTTTATTTTTAGTTTTTCCTGTAGAATTGAATTCGACAACCCTGTTCAAGTTATGACTTCGGTTTAGTTTTGGCCTTGTGGGTTCTAGGACAAATTAAGTTATGACTTTGGTTTAGTTTACTTATGATATTCTAGTTGGACTAATTAAGGGATTGGGAATTGGAACTACTCCACGTTATGATGTTGGAACTGTATTATTTGCTTGTTGTTACAGTTCATACCATGCCAAACTTTTTTATTTTTGCCGTTTTCTATTGTTAGATGTTTACATGAGTGAGGGGAAGTTTCCAAAAGGTGAAACGGAAGTTGTTTTTAGGAGAAATTAAGTTTTTTATTTGTCTTGACTTTAAATAAGAAAAGGGTTGAGAAACCCAGTGGCGGGGTTAGTGAATGTGAGTTTTCTGAATTGCCTTTGATGTGACTTTTTAGAGTAGACCAAAACGTAGCTGGTGCTGATGAAGGTTAAGGCCTGTCAAATAGTAAATGTGGAATGTAGATAAAATTAGCTCGCCTAGCTTTTGCATCTTTCCAGTCAAGTCAATGGCCATGTGCTATGAGCATCTATATTTTCCTATCTTTCCTTTTACGCAAAACATGCTTGTCACTCTCTGAGCTCGACCTACATCCTTAATATATCAAAATGTAAATTCTGTAGTCACATGATTCTTTTGTTTTTCTGGGGGTATGCTATTTATACATCTCTTTTCACATGCTAATCTAAATAAATCAACTGTTTATCTAAGGTTTGATTATTATTTTTGTCGGTCATACCTTGTAACTGACTTCATGAAATGTCACTTGCAGGAAAATTACTGGAAGCAGCATGCTGGATGCTTGGAACCTTTGGACAACATTCTAGATTCACCTCTTGTCAATGAAGAAGCCCACGTTTTTCTGGCTTTCCTGAATCCTGAAAAATTGAAGTGAGATTACAACTTGTTATTTCACTGTATAATTATCTTATTAGTAGGATCTTATTCGGTGGAATGGTGACAGCATATATAATTGGACAAATTATTTGTTTTATTCTTTATTATTTTCCTAATCACAATTGTGCTGACATTTTAGTTTTCTTTCTACTATATGTCTATTTACACATTGCTTGCACATGCTTTGATGCAGATTCAGTGGAAATTTCTTCAATGTAAAAAGTCAAAAGTGAAGCCCATCTTTTGTTGAATGGGATGTTGCCAGCTCCTTCGGGTGTGATTTTCCCACATTTTTGTTGTGCTATTTTTTGTCCATTATTTTCTTTGTGCATTTGGGTCTTCATACCATACAGTGCATATACGTACTTAGATTCAGCTACTTCAATTTCATAGGTGGTTTGTTGTGTTGCTGGGATGAGAAGGTTTCCTGTAACTAATCAGGGAATCTTTCTGTTAGACATGTGCCCATTCAATAAGTAATTTTACTGAAGAAATAGAAATTCAATAATGAAATGATTCTTTACTGCAATATGACATTCCTTGCCTGGCAACTAATGTTTTTCTGTTCTCACTTTCTTCCTTTTCTATATATGAGGGAGACCACGATTTGTCTGTGCTGTAAGTAACTTTGGTCACTTTTTCTAATCTAACAAGTTATCATAGTTAATCAATATTGAGTTATAACGTCGTGTTAAATAACAGCTAACCAAAAGACTAAAAGGGATTCGTCGTAGTCTTAATGGGATTCAAAGAACTCCTTATTTATTACTCCCAGAAAATGGGATTCAAACATAGCTGAAGTGCTACTATTTATATAGATATACTTCTATGACATTGTAATAAAATAAAGGAAAAAATTGGAAATGGGAAAATGTGATTTCTTCATTAGAGAATTCTCGGTAAACTGTGATTCGCCCTGAGTGACTTCTGTTGAAAGAAAGTGATGGTTTTTTGGATCATGACAAGTTATAACTGCCATAAAAGGAATAAGAGCACTTTCCATCCGAAGTTTACGGTCTTTCTCCTCCACTTCACTCAAGTTTGACAACTTTCCCTTCACTCTCCTCCAATATCTGCTGAGGTTTACCTTGGCAACTACCGCACGGAACCTTCCTCCAATTTGAAACATGTATTGAATCCTTATTGGTATAGGTAGCTTGAGTATGAGTTTTCTTATTTCTGGGTAGAGTGCACTCAGGTAACTGTACATATATACCTTCTATAATGATATTTTTCTTATATATTTTCAACTTCGTTATCATCTATATCCCTACTTAGTATTTGATTTGAGTTGTTATGTTTTCCAATATTTTAAGAGTTAAGAGTAAGTTTTGTATTTACGGTTTGTTTTGTTTTAAAAGACCTTATGCAATATCCCTCCCAAACATTATCTCTTTCATTTTTTTTACTTTTGTTGTTCATATAATAATGGTATTTGAGCTATGAATGACAAATTATTAAACACGAAACAAAATGGTCTCCGAGAATTTTATACAACCCTGTCGAACTTTAATGGTCACTATGATCATTGGAGTATGTTAATGGAAAATTTTCATAGATTCAAGGATTAGTGGCAGGTAGTTTATGTGAGAATACTAGAGTTGGCTAAGGACACAACAATATCAGATACACAGTAAACAGAAGTTGAAGCTTGAAACTGAAGGATCTTAAGGGGAAGAATTATCTTTTCCAAGGGATTGATCCCGATCTTGCAAGTCATCCTTTGCAAATACAGACAAAAGGAAGAAATTCCAAGGATCAACTAGAGCTAGGATACAACAACTTCAAGCACTTCGTTCAGAGTCTGAAAGTCATCAGATAAAATTTCGAGAGTTCGTTTCAGACTTCTTCTCTAGAACGATGACCATAATTAGCAAGATGAGAACATCTGGGTATTATTTTTATGTTACCCATAAATAAGTTTTATTATTTTTTTAATAAATTGAATATGTAACACAAAAATTGATTATGATCATATTGATTATGATCATATATGCTAATTTTTTGAAAAAGAAGGAGGAATGTTATGTGCATCATAAGATTAGCAGATTAATAAGCAGAGAAGAACTCACATGGATGAGGTGGTAATTGACTTAAAGACAAGACATAAAGATCCTTAATGGTCTTTTTGGTACCTAGTATTAAGAAAGCATACACGGGACTAGAAATATGGGATCCAACAAGAAGAAAAAAAGGGAAAGAACAATAATGAATAAGGAGCTGAAATGACATTTTTTATCGTAGGTCGTCATTAGAAAAATTTAAAGAAAAAATGAAAATTAGTCACATTACTTTTATCATTTAGCTAGAAAGAAAAAAAGAAGGCTCAATATTCAGGCTTCAAAAAACAAAGGAAACTCTACCAACAAAGGAAAATCCACCTTGTGCTCCCGAAAAATGAAACAGAAAGCAAGCATGTGAGGGTCTTCCCAGTTGAGGTAAGAACTACAGATAGCATACTCAACCATTTGGGGCAAATAGAATCCCAACCACTTGCTTTCAATATGGATTACATGAAAACGGAAGGTGGGTGAGTCTACACCTCACAAGTGTCAAACGTAGGTTTCTTTGTTTTGGAAAGTCATCATCAAAGTAGCAGTGAAGATGTGGAAGATCAGAGTAGTCTTTTTTGTATTTTAAAAATTTTAAATTTTAAATCTAGGGTTTACTTTGGTATTTTGCCAAGTAGATGGTTATTAGTATGATGCGAAAATTTCACTCCATCTTTGAGATTTTTGCTAAAATAAGAGAGTAGAATATCATTCTCAAAGTCATTAGATGGCGGTTTGTTTTTGTTTTTTTTTTCTCATAAAACAAAAAATTCTTTTCTCTGAGTTTGTTCCTGTAGACACTATAATTTTGTTATTTTTTATTTTATCATTTAGATCAAGTTTAATATAATACTACATATTTTTTTTTTATAATTTGTTACATTTATAAGTTTCTAAATTAAAAACAAAAAAATAGTGTATATATTTAAAGGGTGGTTGTTATTGAATTGTATGTTAAAATTAACTTTTAATTTAAAACTAAAGTAGCTTTGGTGTATAACAATGTTACGCACATGTATCAATATATTTCTTTTTTTTATACTTATTGCACCTAGTATTATAATTGCGTTGGTAGTTTATTACTACTTTCATGTTTTGGTATGTTTAGTTATTGTTTTTTCATGTTATATGAGTTTATTTCGGGTTTGAGAGTTTCCTACCTAATTTAACTTTATTTGTGACATTTTTCTTTACAAAAAATTGGAAGATATTATTTAAGGTCATTCGATTATCATTCTTGCTAATTTCTGTAACCAAATATACAATTGTGAATATAAATAATGTTGCTTGACATATAGGTGATGATTTTTTAAATTTAATACTAAGCTATTTTAAGTTCTTTTAACTTACTTTACAGCCAAATCACAAATTTATTCTTAAAAGAATTCATCCTAAATCATAAATATGAGAATAAACTTTATAAAACTGTATATACTCATTCAATCATAATTTAAGTTATTTTTTAAATTTCTTTTGAGAAAGAGTTAGAAGATAATAACTGTCAACACCCGATCTTGTCCAGGTAATATTTTAATTAAAGCATATTGATAAAAAAAAGAATAATAACAAAAAAAAATTTATTAGTTTAAGTTTTCTTGAAAAATAATGATAACAATTAAAAAACAAAATAAAAATAATAAATTTGAATTTTTCCATTAATAAAAATAAAAAATGATTTTTTCCAAAAAAAAATAAAAAAAATAATTAATAATAAAAAAACGAAAATAACAAGAAAATAACAAAAATATCTTAATTTAAAAATTAATAAATAAATAATAAATAAAAAATAATAAAAACAAATATAACAATAAAAATAACTGCTTCTATACTTGATTTGCAAGTTTTAAAATAAATATATAAAAAAACTGTTTTGCTTAAATAAATAAAATAAAAAATAGAGTAGTTTAGATTTGTCTGTTAATGTTTTAAATAAATAATTAAAAAAATATATAACGGAAAAAACAGAAAAAACGGAAAAGAGAAAAACTTTAATAAAAGGAGGAGAATAAATTCAAATGTCTATCAGTACATGTTCTTCGCAAGCCATTAAACTGCTCCCTGCAACCTCATATATTTAGACCTACACCCATAATTCTTTTTGTTTCCAGAAATACCCCTTTAGTTCTTTTTATAAAAAAAAATAAAGAAAATAAAAAGTTTTGACATATTGTGTTTTTTTTCTTTTTTAAAAAAATGTTTAACTTCTAACTATCCAAATTTTGATTTGAAAAGTTATGATGACTCAATTGAATTCTTAAAATGGTCGTTCGCACCGTACAAGAGTTTAATTTGAGAAGTTTTAACTTTGATTGGAATACCAAAAGACCGCACGCGTCTACGGTATCCAAATTTAAAGTTTTAACTTTGACTGGAATACCAAAAGACCGCACGCGTTTACGGTATCCAAATTTGAAGTTTACTCTAAAAAAAATATTCAAAATAAAAAATATATATAATTTTCAAAATTAAAAAATATCAAACATTCTAACAAACAAGTATTTTCAAAGAACTACGTAACCCTGATTCTTCATCCCTGATGGAGATACGTAGGAGCAAGGTCAAACCTTGTCGGGCTCCCTAAAATAAAAAAAATATTTTGTTTGTTTTATCTCAATCTCTTTATTGGGAAAATAAATGTTTTTAAAAAATTACACTCAGGTTACTTATTTAATTAAAGGTACCGTCTTAGGACGGGCGTTGTGGGATGCTAATACCTTCCCCACACGTAACCGACTCCCGGACTCTAAATCCGGTTTTGTGAACGTGCCTTATCCTGTTTTTGGTTTTCCATAGTTTTCCGTTAATAAATTATGGTGGCGACTCCTCTATTAAAAAAATTTTAAAAATTGTTTTGTTCGCCGTCCCCGTCGTGACCGCGGTTGCGACAACTTGTTTTATGATTCCTTATGTTCATAGATAAATTAGGATAACAGTTAAAGAATGTTGGACCATCATGAAGGTTACTTTCTAATGTAGCTATTATGGAATCATTAAACTTTTTAAGTCTTATATCTCTTAACATTATTAATATGGGACTGTTTATGCCTAGCCTGTAATTTGGTTTTGCTGCAACTTGTATTAATCTTAAATGAATATAATTATATCCATCTTTAATATGTTGATCTAATAAGGATTGTTCTAATATGTTAATGACTTTATTGTTTTTTGTTCCTGGATAGCTATATTCTACTATATGTACTTGATCTTGATTAGAAGACCAAAATTTATGTTGTTTATAAACTTCACATTTTTTAACTATAGGTATTGACCAATTATGTAATGAATTTTCTATTTCTGCAATTTGTAATTCTTTTTCTTTGTTATGTTCCATGTTTGAAGAAGAAGCTTCTTGTTGCGGAGTTCTAATCATTGTTTGTTATCTTTTTCTTAATCCTAAATCACTTAAAGTTCTAAGAAAATTTGGCATTCTTACTCTTTCTTTAGTTTCCATGCTATGGGACCACTGCTGACCAATAGTCTTACTACCTCTCACTTAGGCTTTACTGTCAGGACCACAACTGACCAACGTATAAACGCCTTTCAGCGCTACACTAGAAACCTCTTAAAGAGCTAAGAATAACAAAGGTTCTTATTATTGTTATTATTGATATTATTATAATTCTTATTTTTATTATTATTATTATTGATATTATAATAATAATAATAATTATTATTATTAATGATATTATTTTTATTAGTAGTAGTATTGTTATTATTATTATTATTGGTATTATTTTTAACAATTTTAAAATAGTTTCTCTATATAAAGGAGAGGCACATGCTTTTCAAAAACAACTAAGTCATTTCTTTACGTGAAAAACACTTGTGAATTTTCTAAGAAAAAAAGCACGTATACTTGTGATCATTCTTGATAATTGAATTTCATAAAGAACATCAATCTTGGAGCATTGTTTTGAGTGTGATTCTGCATTACTGTGATCAAAACCAGAGCTAAGTGTTTCTACTCTGATCTGAATCCATTTTGTTATATGTTGAGTGGAATCACTGTTGTAATTGATCTATTCTTGATCATTTCTTTGTGCTGTGAGTGTTGAGTTACATATTACAGGGTGATTGTAATTGTAACAGGTTTAGTGTAAAATGTTATGCATTGGTTAGACAACTACTGTAGGATTGAATAGGTTGTTTGTTGTTGGGAGCAGTGTTTGCTTGCGGGTTGCAAGTGTTTGTGTATTTTGTAAACTGATCTTTGAGATCTTGATTAGTGGAAATCTTTACTTGTTGGCAAAGGACTGGACGTATTGAAAAGGTGAACCAGGATAAAATCTTGTGTTCTTGATCTTTCTTTCTCTCTTCTTGAATACTTACTCTCTTCTTGAATACTTATCGCTTCTATTCTTGATCTCTTACTTACTGTTATTCGCAAATAATTGATTGTTCATTGTTCTGGTGATATTTTGTGTTTTGTGGAATTATTATATCAACTGTAGAATTGATTAAATCTATTTTCAATATTGTTTAAGTGTTTTCTAGGTTTAATAACCATTGTTTAATTAGTTCAATTTCTTGAAACAAGTTTTCTTGAAAACATAATTGGATCTTATTTTTTCTATTAATCTGAACTGCATTATTGTTTGATTAATCTGAAGTTACTGACAACACTGTTCATTTGATTGTTGTTGAACTATTCTGACATATTCTCAATAATTATACAAGTTTGTTGTTAATACTATTCATCTGTTTGTTTATGAGTTATGCTGAAACACATTCCAATTCAGTAATTTGCTTCCGCTTCTATTTTTGATATTGTTTGATTAACTGTCGTTACTGTTTGTTTGAATACATTGTATTTGATATCTGTATTGGTGATTTCAGTAAACTGCCTTGTGCTATTTCCAGTTGTGATAAACTTGTGCTGGTGGTGGGGGTGGCGGTGGAAGCAAAAGAGAAAGAAAGGGATGTCACGAGAGATGGCGAGGACGACGGTGAGAGGCGAGAGTGAGGTTGCGCGAGAGAGAGGGAAGACAAGCGAGAGAGAGAGAGAGAACGAGAGTGCTGCATGAGCCTGCACAGGTAACCTAAAACAGGGGATACGACCGCGGTTGTTTAGACAACCGCCCTTGTATCTCCCTACAAAATAATTTAAAAATTATTTTTGCAAATACCAGGGCGGTTGTTTAAACAACCGCGATGGTATCTCCCTGTAATTTTTCAATTTTAAATATTTGTGTGCCTTATCATCGCCGTTCTCGCTCCAACCGTGGTGGTATCTCCTGCAACATTAATATAATTGCGGTTGTTATGGACAACCGCGGTGGTATGGTTGCACTTAATTTTAAAAATGTCATCACATTGTTTTTAATTGCGGTTTCCTCTTAACCGTGGTAATATCCTGCCATGAAATGTGTTTTTCCTACTAGTGTTAACCTGAGAAGAAGTTGATTTAAATGGAAGAATCTAAAATATAAGAATTCAGTAACAAATTCAGGATTGTGGAATAGAAAAGGATAAGAAAGAAATATCTAAGTATCAGTGATGTAAAGTTACAAAAAGGGTAAGAAGCAGCTGAGGTAAATAATAGGCTTAGTGTGAAATTGTGCTGAAATATAAATATGAAGAGGTTTGAAGTAACATATAAATATGAATTGGCACAGGATTTGTACTGTAGGCATTCGCAGGTGCTAAGCTGGAAGAAATATCAAATAATAGTAACAGAAGAGGAAAGAATATGACTAGGTACAACCAATGAAAACAGAATGTAATCAATAAATAAGGGTGAAGTTCAGATCAAGGTCAATGCAATCAATGTATACTATATAAGTAATAATAACAATTAAGATAATAATAATAATAATAATAATAATAATAATAATAATAATTATTATTACTATTATTATAATAACAATAAAAGTAATTATGATAGCAAAATAGTTACTATGATAATAATAATAATAATAATTACTAATAATAATAATAATCATATTAAAAATAATAATAATGATAAAAAAATTATTTGGTACACTGATTATAATTTATAGACCTTGCTGTAAATGGATTTTTCCTGTAATTGAGTATTAGTTAATCTATTTTTTCTTTTTGTATTACTTGTGCACACTTTTTTTACTTATTTTATGATATATCTTTAATTTTTTAAGTAAATAATTAATTTTATTTATTTTAAAAAAACTACCTATAAGAAAAATTGTGATAAAAGGTTATAGTATTTTTATTCTATAACTATAATTTAAAAATTAAAATATTTACAAGTAAAAAATCACCGTTATCTTTATTATATAATTATAACAGTATATAAATTAATAAAAAATAATGATTCTTTATACACAGTTTTTATAACTTTTAAGTAAAGTTTGATAATATTTTTCATTTTAATAATATTTATATTTAATTACATCTTTTAATTTTAATTTTCCTAAAAATATGAATATACTATATTTCCACTAGTTTACAATAGTTAATTTAGTATTAAAAATAAAAAAATATTATAAATGAAGATAATTAAATTCTTTTAGATATATAGTTAAATTAAGTAATGTCTTTATTACTTTTGTAAATAAGATAGCTACAAATAATTTATTTAAATTTTTTACTATAATGTAGACCATAATTTTAATATGATTTTTCAATAATCATTAATTTTTTTATTGCAAAATGTTATTTAAAAAATAATTATATAATTTAATAATTATGTATAATTAATTCGTAAAAAATATCAGCAACAAAAATATTTAACATATTATAAACAAAATTTACAATATCAGAAAGGTTAATGAACAGACAACAGAATAAATATTTTAAAAAGGAAATAAATCTGGCACAACAATAAAATAATATATATATATATATATATATATATATATATATATATATATATATATATATATATATATATATATATATAACACCTTTTTTTTGCCTAAAAATACGGTTGCCAGCGCATCCTAAAATATAATAAAAAAATATTTGGTTATGTTATATCCCAATCTCATCCCATATAAATAAATACACATATATATATCACATTGTGAGCATTCACTCTTTATATTAAATATCTTTGAAATTCCAATTTTTATTTTTTTTCTATTATCATTTTGTGTGCTCCGTGTGTTCGTTGAAAAGCTTGTTGCAGAGGACTCTGCACTTCGTCCACTTCACAATCCCGTCCACTTCACAATCATTATGTAACTTTTTGTTTGAAATTTTTCGTTTTACGTTTGTTTTTTACTATGTTGTTTTTGTTAGATTTGCTTTTCATATGATTTTTAATTTATCTGAGTTTTGAAAACATTGTGTTTCTTTGTTTTTTCTGTTGATTTTATTTATTATTGATATTTATGGAAATGAAATAGTTAATAGATGATGGTCATAGGAGTTCACAACACAAACCGCCTACAGTGTCATTTAGAGAAAAACTAGTCAATTTTATTTATTTTTCTTTTGTCTTCAATTTCTTACTTTTTATTTTAAATTTTTACTAACACTATTTTATTATATATATATATATATATATATATATATATATATATATATATATATATATATATATATATAATAGGCTTTTTCTTGTACTCACAAGCTATCTTCTTCAATTTTTTGTCATTCTCATTTCTAAATTTTTCTTTAAGAAAAAGTAAATTCGAGTGGTCTAAAAATATGTTGTGAAGGATTTGAATATAATAAAAAAGTTAGCTATGAAAAGATTTTTTTTCCAAAAACTTTTCATAGTTTTTTTTTTTCAATTCTATTCAAATTTTCTATTGCAATATCTAAACCACTCAATTTTATTGGAGAAATCTTTAGAAATAAAATAATTAGTATTAGTAGTTGTCAAAATGAAGAAAAAGCTCTTTCCAATAAAAACTAAAAAATAATATTTGATTAGTTTAGATTTTAAAAAAAATATCTAAAACAAAAAAAAGTTAAACTCAACCCATTAAGTTTAAACAAAATAATAATGATTATAACATAATTAAAAAATAAAAACATAAATAATTAAAAAAACAAAAAACAAAAGAAAAAAGAAAAAAAGAAAGAAATAAAAATAGAAAATAAAAACATGAAAAATAAAAAGAAAATATAAAATAAAATAAAAATAAAAAATATAGAAAGTTCTCTCTCAACTCATTCTTTTCTTAACTTCTATCTTGTATCACACTTCCATCTTTTTCTCCATAAATTTTCTCCATCTAATCTATATGAAAAAAGTCAGGGTACGTTCGCTCAGAGGGGTAGGGAACGACGTTTGTAGCAAACCAGTATAGGACCAGAGGCTTTGTTTTCGGAAAAGAGAGAATCTGGTTTGGCTAATGGTAGGTTTGGAGGGAGTGAATCATTCTTCCAGGGATAGGGTCGGACTGTGCTTGGGTGTCATGGTTCTTCATCTCGATGGTGACAAGTCAGTGCAGTTGTCGTGCCGCTTGTGACTTCGGATAGTCGTGGGGAACATCACGGTGGCGTTGGTTAAAGAGAGGAGGAGGTCGCGAAAGAATACACTAGTGCACAAGGAATAATGACCTTTCTAGACTTTTAATTGTACGGTTTCCATGTCTAGTGGCTTTTCACTATGACTTTTTATCTGACCGAATCTAGCTGGCTTTCAAGACGGTGCCCAAACATTGAGTTGTGCTCGTGCCCCTTGATCAACTCTAAAATCCCAACCAATGGTTTTGATTTAACCATCGCCACCTCGTCGTTCTCAGGCAGTGTGGAGGTGCCACCTCTTCTACCATCGTCGCTAGAAACCTCTTTTCTCTGTCACATCTTCCTCTTTCGCGTCAAGCTGGCTGAGCTCTGCACCTCGCTACTCTTTTTCAAACACTTCTCTCTCACTTCATAGTAACCTATCAATCCCAAACCCTACTTTCCCTCTCTTTATGCATGTTAACCACTGCCTCAACGCGACCTTCCACCTCAAGCTCTCCACCAAAAAACCCCAAACACACAGTGTATGCTTAATCCTACCCACAAGTCACTCAAAGAAACACAACCCTTCTCTCTCACTCTCTCCTCCACAAAAACCTTTCTCCACAACACTTAAAACACAATCATCTATTCACTCCCATCTCAATCATCACCCCACCTACTTCCACTCCAATCCCTACCACGAAGTGTTGCCATGCACCTCTACAATAGGGATTGGAGTGGAAGGGGGTGGGGTATTGATTGAGATGAGAGTGAACAGATGATAGTGTTTTTAGTCTTGCGGAGAAAGGTTTTTGTGGAGGTGGGTTTTTTTGGAGGAGGGAGTAAGGGAGAGAGAAGGGTTGTGTTTCTTTGAGTGATTTGCTAGTTGGATTGAGCATGCACTTTGTGTTTGGGAATTTCGGTGGAGAGCTTGAGGTGGAAGGTCGCGTTGAGGCAGTGGTGAATTTGTATAAGAAGGAGAGGGAAAGTAGGGTTTGGGGTTGATAGGTTACTGTAAAGTGAGAGAGAAGTGTTTGAGAAAGAATAGGGAGGTACAGAGCTTAGCCAACCTGACGCAAAAGAGAAAGATGCAGCGGAGAAAAAAGGTTTCCGGTGGCGATGGTCGCAGAGGTGGCACTTCCACACTGTCAGAGAATGACGAGGTGGCAATGGTTAAATCAGAATCGTTAGTTGGGCTTCTAGAAGTTAATCAAGGGGCACAAGCCTAACTCAGTGTTCGAGCGCTGTCTTGAAAGCCAGCTGGAGTTAGACAAATACAAAGACATAGTGAAACAACCATTGGACATGGAAACCATACAATTAAGAGTTCAGAAAGGTTAATATTCCTCATGCACTAGTGTATTCTTCCGCGACCTCCTCCTCTCTTTCACCAACGCCACCGTGATGTTCCCTCATGACTCTCTGAAGTCACAAGCGACACGACAACTAAACCGCCTTGTCACCATCGAGGTGAAGAACCACGACACCCAAGCACAGTCCGACCCTATCCCTGGAAGAATGATTCACTCCCTCCAAACATACCATTAGCCAAACCAAATTCTCTCTTTTCCAAAAACAAAGGCTATAGTTTTATATTGGTTTGTTGCAAACGGCGTTCCCCACCCCCCTAAACGAACGTACCCTGACTTTTTTTTATATAGATTAGATAGAGGCAGTTTGAGAGAAAAAGGTGGAGGTGTAATACGACAAAAGTTGAGAAAAAATGGGTTGAGGGGTTCTCGTGCACGTGCTTTGAGGGAGTAATTGAGATTGAGGAGTTGAGAGATATTTTCTATATTTTTTTAATTTTTATTTTATTTTATTTTTTATTTTTTTACGTTTTTATTTTCTGCTTTTATTTCTTTCTTTTTTCTTTTCTTTTTTCATTTTTTTAAAATTATTTATGTTTTTGTTTTTTTTTAATTATGTTATAATTATTTTTTTTTAACTTAATGGGTTAAGTTTAACTTTTTGTTAGATATTTTTTTTTAAATCTAAATTAATCAAGTATTATTTTTTAATTTTTATTGAAAATAATTTTTTCTTTAATTTTTATTTTTATTTTTATATCGCAGACATAATTTAAAATTTTATCTATCTAGACGAAATCGGATGTTGACAGTAGTGAACTTGTGCAAATGATTCAAAAAGATAATTTTCATATAGTATTTTTTCCTTTTGCAAGGGACCATTGTTATGCATTTCCTGATCTCTTTGAAATCATAATCACTCTGTAAGTTTTTGTTTGAACTGTCTCGTTCTAAGTTTGTTTTTCATTGAAGTAATGCAAATTTTACTTTCTTGTTGGTTATATTTGCTTTTCACACAATTTTTAATCTGTGTGAGTTTGAAAGCCTTGTGATTGTTAGTTTTCCTTTGTTGATTTTTTTTTTTTTTATAAAAT
>Ga0209700_100753_pt1 | contig 64466 bp, 32 predicted proteins | sample SiratroredBW_FD_187528 | JGI IMG/M metagenome (GOLD analysis project Ga0209700, IMG submission 187528) | Root nodule microbial communities of legume samples collected from California, USA - Siratro red BW (SPAdes) (version 2) | ecosystem: Host-associated > Plants > Roots > Nodule | place: USA...
ATATATATATATATATAAATAATTAGTACTTTTATTCATTGAGACTGATCTTAACATTTTCATTGACTCTGATTTTTTTTAATAGAAATAAAGTTAATTTTAATTGAATATTAATTTCATTAGTCATTTTCATTTTGTTTCCTTGTAAAATAAATATTAACAAAAAAATTAAAATATATAAAAATATAAAATTATAGTTAGAATTTAATTATTCTTTAGTTATGAAAAGTTATCAATAAAAGAATTTAAAATATTTTTTAAATTAATAAATTAATTCTTTTTAAATATTAATTGATACCTATTTTTTTAAAAATTGAATCAATATTATTTATATAATTTATTATATTACTCATTTAATTTTTTTTATCACATCCATCAAATTTATCAATAATTTCACTCTCGAATGTCACTTTCTCTCATCCATTCGTGAATCCAATCACTGACCTAAAAGAAAAGTAGCACGCAAGTGGTATAAACACGAGCTTAGAGAAAATGATCACGATAGTAAATATGACATGCAGTCTCACTCGGCCTTTATAAAACCTTCTGAGTCATGGTAGGCGCAAACCCTTGTCAATATAGACTAAAATAACCTTCCACATGTTCAAAGACTTGACTATTGTACAAGAGACTTTATCTATATATTAACCAGTTGCATTCATCAAGCACAGTAATCAATTCTGCATAAAACAAATTTGCAACAACTTTCCACCTTCAATTGTGCAGATTAGTTGCTGCTATGAAATGTTGCATGCTGAATAATTTTCAAACTTCCCTTTAACTACACTTCCCAATTTATCTTCATTCTTTATATTTTGTTCCAGCACATCGTATGAAATAAACATAATTCTCACTATCAAACACTACCAAAAGATCGGGAAGAGAGACATAGAACAAATAAAAAAGAAAAATGTAACTTCTTATATTAAGTTATAATGAAACATATATTTCACCTAATTTCGAAAAACAAATACTTGTAATCCTTAAGTTTTTGAAATAAAAGAGCAAAGATTATTCAAATTACTCAAATTAATAAAATATAGATAATGGAAAAAAAAAATTGTAAGGAACTATCAAAAATTGATTTCATTATCTTTTTATGTAATTCTTTTTATATAAAGATTAACATATTTAATTATGTAGTTAATTAAACAATCTAACTTATTCTTCATGTCACTCATGGAAGATCATATAAATGACAAGATTTGTTAAGAAATTAACATTAGAATTAAAGATTTATAAATGACTTGAGAGTTTCTATTCTTATTTTAAGTTGTAGATTTTATCATATTTCTTACCTAAATCTTAATTTAAAAATAGGATTTTTCAACATTCAGCATTAAGAATACGTAGAAATAATGAATTGAATAACTAAATAATATTAGAACAAAAAAGATAAATGATGAGCCAGTAGTTACATCAATCTCTAAAAATAAAATATTTAGTCATTCATGGTTTTAAACAGAACACAAGAACAAAAGAAATGAAAAGAGTTCAGAGTTGTCTAGCCTATTAAATTTATAATATTTTAAGTTAAGTTTTTTCTTTGCAACACATTTGTTAGGTCAAATAGCAACAATAATGATGACAAGTAATATTTAAAAATTTAAGAATACAACTAAGTGTCTCTTGCTTGAGTTCTCTTGAACATTGTTTAAGAGAGAGGTTTGTGTTTACACTGCTTGAGTGATTAGCTCTTGCTTAAGAGAGTAGATGTTTTGCTTGAAAAAAAGTCTTGATTTTCAATTAGGTCAAAATCTTTCTTTTTCCTGCAAAAACGAACAAAAACAAAACAAATTGTAAATTCACAGTAAAACAACTATAAAAAATAGAAACTACTATTAATACATAATAAAATAAATATAAGAGTTCAAATATATCCCAAATCTATTATTATTTGGCACTTATTACAATACCAAACTTAAACTTTGTTAGAGGGTATGTTTAGAAGGAGATTTTCAAGTAAACTAAACTTTTCTCACGTAATCACAAAATTTAATGCTAAAATTATAATAATTAAACCACTAATTTGGAAGAAGAAATTTTAAAACAATTACTCTGGATAACATAAATTTATGTTTGCATACTTTCAATCCAGTTTTGAATTTATAGGGTGCAAAAACAATTTTTCCAAAGAATGACTTTTTATGTTTATGATTGTCAAAAATCACTTATATACTGTTTTTATAATTCTTGCTATTACTAATACAACCTTTTAAGTATATATTAAAATATATTCTTGTTGTTACTAATACAATCTTACAAGGATCACATGAGAAGAAAATATGATGAGTAAAATAGTTAACCATATGTACAATATAAGAATAAGGAGTTAGATGTAAAGGATATAGAATGATATAATGACATACTTCTCGGACAATGGATGTGGAGATATTTATATTGAAGTTAAAAAAACTATTAGAAGGATATATTAGAATCTAAATATTAGATATCGTGAAAATAATAGAAAGACTTGAAGAAAGTATGTGGGTCAGGATCTTGACAAAGATGGTTTGACAATGACTGGACCTAGAAAAGAGAACAAATATTATATTTTGAGATGATGTATGAATGGAGGTAAACCACTTGTTTGTTGAAAAATTTCAGATTATACAATAATTCTATATCTAACCAAGCCATAATATCTCAGAAATGGAAAAATGGAATAAAAAGAGTAGAAATGAAATTTGAGATAGAGGAGAAAATGGTTTGAGTAAGAATTACCTCTGAATTCCACACTCATAACAAATCTATCAAACAAAACCCTAAAAAAGACAGATCAAGATTCTTGACTTTAAAGGAGAATGAATAGAAATATACATTTAAATTTGCATATCAACATTTTTAGAGCATACCTTTGGAGAAATAGTGAAATGTTGGATTGAATTTGGAAGATAAATGCAATCCCAAATATAAAAATTTTATATGGAGGATATATCTAAATAGTATGTCAACCAAAGATATGTTTTTAGAGGTATACAAGTACCTTGCGACTACACAGTTGAAAGTGTGGGCTTGGATTAAAAACAAAACTGCAATTGCAAACTTTTCTTATTATGACAGATATATGTGCCCAAAAAGTTGCATCAAAAGCATATATAAACAAACCTTAACCTTCCAAGCTACATTACAAAAACTTAAGAAGAGGAACCAGGTAATATAGCCATGAAAATGGAAAATGCAAAATAGCTTTGACAAACACGCATGTATACCTGATCGAATATGTATAAATGATGAAAGGCTAGATAGCAAATAAACATAAGTTGACTTGAGATAAGTAAAAATCAATATAATGACTTAAAGTTTAAATTAGTTTAAATTAATAACCTTGGATGAGAGCTTGTGATAGATTAAAAGTATAATACTAAAACGGTTTATTTATATAAAGCATGTGTTGATATGGTATATAAGAGTTGGTCTTGAAAGAAAATATATATAGTAAATATAAATATACTAGTGTCTTTTTAGAAAGCATTGAAGGCTATTGAAGCTACATGTTTATCAATACATGCCAATTACATTAATTATTGAAGGCTATTATGTACATTTTCTTTTTATAAATCTAATGGTGAGAGGTACACAAGTGACTACCGCTAGTATCTCCTTTTTTGCAACATTTTGCAACAATACAGAGATTACTGAAACCTAAAAAGTATTAAGAATAATCTGAATATATAAGTGACAATTTATTTTGCAGAAATTCATGAAACTTGCTCCTCTGAACCACCTCTTATTCGTGACATCTTTTTCGGAGGAGTGATTCTTGAAATAACTAAAGATTTGAAATGGGAGGATTTATGCTTTTGTGGATGACGATTCAAAGGAATCCGGTGGCCCATGATCAGAGAGTTTTGCAGATAACAAAGGCAATGGCACTTCTTGTTTAAGAACATTTATAACCTGTTCTGAGGTTGGCCTTTCCCTGTGGTCTTGGAGGGTACACCATATTCCCACAGTGAGCAAGCATTTCATTTCATTTACATGAAAATCCATCTTCAGTTCCTCATCAGCAGCATTCAAAATCTTCCCATCCACACAATTTTTCCATACCCATTTCGTCAATGGCACATGATTATATTCCCCATCCTGGTGAGTCCTCCTTCCACATGCTATCTCCAAAGCCAAAACCCCAAAACTGTACATGTCTGATTCTTTGCTAACCCTCCCTTCGTTTATATATTCTGGAGCTAGGTACCCATATGTCCCCACCACCCTTGTCCTCTGAGTCCTCAATCTTGGATCCACCAACTTTGCTATCCCAAAATCACTAATCTTTGTATTGAAATCTGTGTCTAACAAAACATTAGCTGACTTTATATCCCTGTGAAGAACACAGTGCTCCGCGTCTTCATGAAGATAACGAAGTGCTCTAGCCACACCTAATGCTATCTTGTATCTCACATCCCATGTCAAACTTCTTCTCTTCCCAAACAGATGATTGTCAAGGCTTCCATTATTCATGTACTCAAAAACCAGTAACAACTCCCCTTGCTCGTGGCACCACCCCATGAATTGCACAAGGTTTCTATGTATAAGGCGACTTAAAATCTTCACCTCGTTTCTAAATATTCTCTCAGAATCTTCAACATCAGAAAAAATCCTTTTCACGGCAACCACGCGCCCTACATCACTCAGAAACCCTTTGTAAACTTCTCCAGAGCCTCCTTCTCCCAGCCTTCTATCATCTGCAAACCCGTTGGTGGCTGAAACTATTTCGCCATAACCAAACCTTCTAGGCATAACTTCTCTATCGAAACCAAAACCATCCTCGGTTCTTCTCTTTTTTATGGTCAACCAAGAAATACTAACAACCACGATCACAAAAACAATAGAACAAATCACTGTAACAACTACTACTTTGACCTGAACCTTGCATTTAGTTGCGATGCCATTTTCTTTGTTTTCCCCTCCATGCGTAAAATTTAGATCTAGGCTTGAACTGACCTCCCAGGAATGGATCACATTTTTCTCAGTGAACGATCCAGTTGAACCCGAAAACCCAACATTGACCCACTCGGGTAAAATTGCCCTCAAGTCAATCTTGTAGGAAAGATAATTGGTAGGAGTAGAAGCAGAAGTAGCTCCATCAAAGAACCAGGAAACAGCGAGGAGTTTGTCAGAAGCATTATAAGTTATCAACGCATGCCCCATCTTCCCTGTGTTGCTCTCAATATCAAACTTGGTATAATTGAGAGATGCCACAGAGTTATTGTTGATCCCTACATGTTGCATTGGTGGGTCTAACTCGTTTACATAAGTGTCAAATTCGACAGCAAGGAGGTTATTTTGGGTGTCATCGTATAGGCCGAGACGGTAGCCATCATCATTGGTGGTCGGAATCTGGTTGGCAAGGGGTGCCAAGTAGAAGGCAAAGCCGTCACCGTAGGTGGCTCCTGAAGGTACGTCGATAGTGAATGAAAAACGAGTTGAAAAATCAGTGACATGTCCGTTAGAAGAGTTTTTGAGGCGTAGAGGTTGGCCATAGATGGCTCTTCCATTTCCATTGTCGGTGAGTGGATTGAGCACTACAGATCCGTTCTCAACCTTGGCTACGCCTGCGTATCCAACGATGCTTGCACTTTCACTGTCGTTGAAGTTAGTTATGCCGAATGAAAATGGCTGAGCTAAGTTTATTGGAAGGAGAAAGAGGATGAGAAAAAGAAGAAAACTTTTCAAGTAGTGGAAATTTTCAAAGGTTGCCAATTGCAACATGGTTTATTATCACTGAGTCTAAGCTTGAGCGCCCTTGTGTATATGACTTTCTTTATCTCACAAAATCATGTGTATGCATAGTTCATTAATTCAGTCAGATTTTTTTTTTTCAATTTTATTTGCAGGACAGATTTTGAATGCTTTGAGCTCGTCACGATTCAAGAATAAGTTTTTTCATTTTTATTTCTATTTTTCTATGTTGAATTAAACAGCATTATGTTTTTGACAAAGAAATGTAGATGAAGGAAAAGAAAGAAATGAAGTGTCTATCTGTTGTTGGCCCGACTGATAAGGAGTTGACACTATTTTCTTTAACGAGTTGGGTGGACTAATAGTATATCAGTTTATGTCAAAGGAAAATGCTAGTTTCAAACCAATATTTATTTATACTCCTATTTGATATAATATTTTATTAATAAAATATTATATATAAATAAAATAATAATATATATTAATGTTAAATGGTATTAAAAATAAATAAAATATTAAAATATCACTATCCCATATCAAATAGACTTACAGGAAAATGTCATGTACAATAAAAAAATATTAAAAAATATAACATAACATAAAGAAAAAATTTAATTAAACAAAAGAACATATTTTCCAACCAACGCTAATATGTATATTTTTTTACTTTTATGTATGTGCTGATTACAGCTGTAACCGACGCACAATAAAACTTTTTTATTATATTTTTTAAAGTTCCGTAGATTTGGATAACGCAAAGTGAAGTATATTTTATTAATAAATAAAAAATTAAATTTTATAATAAATGATAAAATTACATGAAAATAATTGAAACATTTTGTAAAAGATGTCAAATAAGAATTAATTTAAAAAAGAAAATAATAGAAAAATATATTAGAGAAATTACTTTTATTTTAAAATGTTATCATTAATTGTGTCAAATTGTTGTTTACTTTATTAAAATTTATGATAATTGTCCTAATTAATTTTGATTAAAGAACTACACTAGTTATTTTTAATGTAATTTGTTAAGACTTATATATAATATTTTGTTTAAGGAACTGATTTTAAATATATTATTAAAAATGAATTATACTATTTATACCTAATATTTAATAAATTATAGAAATGTAGTTGATATATATGAAATATTTGCAGTAATATAATGTAATATTCTTCAAACTATTAAAGAGATAATGAAACATATAAAAATATTAATGTAATTGTTTTAATAATTAAGTTAATGTAAAATAATAATAGAGACAAAGTTTTGTTTAATTTTATTGAACTTGATATCATCTTTTCTTGGAGATCTCACATTTAAAAATGATGTCTTTTAATAGTTTATAAATAAGTATAAATCTTACTTTATAAGTCGATTTGTAAGGTTGAGTTAGGTTTAAATACCATTTCTTGAGATGGTATCAGAGTCTATCTTAGCACGGATCTTGGGACCACCCGTTATTGGGCCGCTATAGGACCACCTTTAAACAATATAGTCTTACACACGATTTGACCAGTCTCAGCCTGAGATGGTGTATTGGAGATCCCACATCCACTAGAGATGAGGCCTTTCAATAGTTTATAATGTGGTACAAACCTTATCTTACAAGCCGGTTTGGAAGGTTGAGTTAGACTTAAATTCCACTTCTTAAGATGGTATCAGAGTTTATCCTAACACAGTTGTTGGACTACTTGCTATTGGACCGTTATCGGATCACCCTTAAACAATATAGTCACAACACGAGTTGAGCAATCTCGACATGAGGGAGTATCTCGGTTTGTAAGGTACGCATGAATTGAGCAGTCTCGACATGAGACAGTATCTCGGTTTGTAAGGTTGAGTTAGGTTTAAAATTCACTTATTGAGATCTTATATATTATTAGCTGTGGAGAGATTTTCGATATTTAACCTAACAAAAATCTTAACTTTGCAGCAGTTTTTTTTATAGTACAAAACATTTTTGTGAAAAAAAATATATTTTTATTATAATAATGTATTTTAATATTTAATTTTTTATTAGAAATTTTGAATATACATAAAAATAGCTCAATATCAAACTTCAATTAAGGTTACCCGCCTTATCTTTGGTATATACAATAAAATACAAATTGAATATATTTTAATTGTTATGAAAACATTGATTTACAATAATCATTTTTTAGTTCAAATAATCGTTATTTAAAATATATTATTTGTATAAATATTAGTTAAATTGTTTATTTTAAATATTCCTTTTAATATTTCTAAACTTTTAAGAGATTCAATTTTTAAGACATCGGACTTCAAAATTAAAATGTATAAACTAATACTTTTATTACTTTTACCAAATATACTTAAAGTAAAATTATACTTAAAGTAAAATGAATAAATTGATAAAAGAATACATAAAAAGAAGTCGTATTTATTCAACAAAAACATATCATAGGTTACTAAAACACTTTAAGTTATAAACATTATAAAGTGTTATTATAACATATATAATGTTTGAATATATAATGAGTTTATTCCTTGTACTTTTAAATGTATTTAGTAAGATTAATGATATAATTATGAGTTTATTTACCATATAAGTTTGTTAACATTTTTCTTATAATTAGTTAAAAAGCTTATTGTATTAATAACTATTAATAAATATAATATAAAAACATATTTAATTTTATAATTATATATATATATTGAAATGTTTTAAAAATATGTCAACCTTATGTAGCTTATATTTGGAAATATAGAGATGGTAAGAAAAAAATCATCCTTAAAAGATGAAATTGTAAAATAAAAATATGACACTTAAAGTGGTTAAAAAGATATATCTTCTTCATATAATAGTATAGATATAAGAGATAACAATATTTTCTAAAATTCTAAAAAATAACTAATCACTAAATATTTCAATTAAAAATTATAAAAAATTTATTTATCCTTTTTTATTTTTTCAATATAAGAAATATTAAAAAAAAACTTAAGGACACGTCATTTTATATTTAGAAAATAATAGTTATATTTAAAGATAATTTTAAAAAAAGGTTATATATACTAGTAATTCTTTTTAAAAAAAATTATTTTAGTCATGTTCTCAATTTTCATTAAACATTAATATTTGTACCTAATTCATTCCCAAAAAAAATTATCAATATTTATTTTTGCAATAAATGAGAGTAATGTATTTATTGATAGAATAAAATTACTTTAATAAATTTATTTCAAAAGATGTTTATTTATATTCCGAAAAGGTATACAAAACATAAATTATATAAATATTTATAATTACATATTTTAAAATATTTTTCTCATTGATAATAAATTATCGAAACGTTAATGAAAAATATATTAAAAGAAAAGATAAACCTATTATAATTTTTTTAAATTACAGTTTTAATTATTAACTTCATATGATACTAACATATGTGATGAGAAGAATTAGCATAAAAATAAGGGACAGAAATATACAACTATTTTTATGCCTTAAACCCAAACAATTAATCCCTATAAAAGTTTATTTTGCCGATGGTAAATAATAATAGATAATATTTAATTCTCAAATTTATAATTAAATTAATATAAAAGATCAATAATAATTACTTGTAAATACAATTATTTATAATTTAAAAACAAATCATGATTATGAAAAAAATTATAAAATATGAATATTATTAAATATTTTATCTTAAAAAAATTATATTTTTTTACAGTAAAGATTATGAAAAATTATTATTTATCCAAAAAGATTAAAGAATGTTATTATCTTTATAGAAAAAACTAAAAAGCTAAGAATAAAATATATTTAAAAAGAAAGAAATGAATAAGTCTTAAAGTTATTATTTTGCAAAAAAGAAAAACTCATAAAATAAAATTTATTGGTATAATATTAAAATATTGTAAATTATATATGGATTTGAACTTCAATTATTTACTTTCATGAATTATATTTTGTGATTTAGAGAATACTATTATTCACAATTTTGTAAGGCTCAAATACAAGATGGATTTCACAAGAGTTGTAACTTAATGGTTAGTTGAGGAATATTTGAAGTGCATTAATTTCAATAATAATTCTACAAATAGAAATATACTTACCAATATGAAATTTGTTAAACTTAATTCAATTGTTATTCTTTGGTTCACTAAAAGATAACATATGTGTTCTAGTTTTAATAATTAAAGTTTTCAAAATAATTGTTATTTCTTAAGTGAAAATAATCAATTTTTTCATTTTCATTTATCAAGAAAGATTTACGGTAGAGATTTGACACTAATGATTATACTTAAGTTCTTAAAAAATACAAAACATGTAAGCAAAAAGGAATGTTTAATACAATTACATTTAAGCCAAAAAAAAAAAAAAAAAAAACAAAAGAAAAAAAAAAAAAAAAAAAAAAAAAAAAAAAAAAAACTTCTGGCTGAAGAGTTTCATGATAAAACCTATTGATAAGGACACTGTAGGTAAAGATTTGAAGTAAGAAAAATTCAATATAAAGAACAGTTTCAAAAAACATTGTGACATAAGAATTTTTGGGACTACAGTCAAAGGTCATAACTATTGCTCTAAAATAAAGGTGATTAGCAGGCTTGCAGCCAAGAGTAAAAGCATATACTAAAGTAAACCAAACAATCATGAGAACCATAAAAATACACTTCAACTATTATGGCAACAAGAAAGAAGCCCAAATTGTCTAAAAAGAAAAAATTATAAACCTGAACAACGTAGTTGCCATACTGATCCTGAGCTAACATACTAACTGCCCCTAAAATTTCATCCATAACTTTCTGCTGTGTTGTAGGATCTTTGCAGTGCTCCAGTACTCTCTGTTGCATAAAAGGCATCTTATATGACAAATGATCTTAGATACAAAATACGAGTGACATAACCAGTGAAAAGACCTTACTTGTATCACACGGCAACCATATGGATGGGTTGAGAGAGTCACAACTTGATCAAAAAAGGTTGAGATAATAAAATGGATTGCATCTTCAGGAACGCATTCAATACACTTCTGAATGACATGATTACCATTCTGATCACGTACACAGCGCATGACATTACCATCAAGCTCTTGCACCATCTCTATCTTCTGATCTAGATCAACAACTTCAATGGCCTAAAGAGGGATATATAATTGACAAACAAGAAAATTAGAGAGGCAAACATATACACATCGACTAAATGCCAAATTTTATTGTTCATACCTTCTGGATGACTCGGCAACCATACATTTGAAGGCTAAGTGTCAGAACATGTCCAAGAAGTTTGTTGGCCAATTCTCTTCTCTGGGCTACAAGTCCATGCTCAAAAAACTGCAATATACCATATAGCACTACCCTATTAGAATAAAAATATGAGAAAAATGCTTAAGAGATGATTTATCCCTCGCACATTCATGTACCTATATACGACTTCTTACATTAGAGATAAAAAGAAGTTAATCTGAAAAAAGCTACATCTAGGTGAGAGATAGAGATCATAAAAACAGATTTTCTATCAATTACAAACCATTATTCAAACAAGATTCATGAAAGAAAATAATAAATTAAAAGATTAATGATTACCTTTTGAACCACATAATTACCAAAGACATCAGTCATCAAAGCAAGGGCATGTGGCATGATTTCCTGATAAACCATGTTTTTTTCTTCTGTAGTAGCCGTTTCAAGCTTTTGTTGAATAAATCGGCTCCCATATTGATCAGCACTGTCAATGATAATAGATTAATCAAAATTATTATTGTTGGGATGGTAGCATAAGAAAAAGATCAATAGGAAAAAAAATACCTGAATTCAACAACATGACCAGCAATTTCAGAGAGCTCAAAACACTTTGTTTTATTGCTTTTAAACTCCTCCAACAGAGAAGAAGCAAAACTTTCATCAATGTTCCCAGTATCCACATGCCAAGGTCCCATGACCCCAGCTAAATTCCTCATTCCAGAAGCAAAACGAATATTCAGGTCATTGTGCCTAACAGGACTTCCAGGTCCTACTGGAGAAGTGGATACAACAGAGTTTGCCATTGGACTTCCTGGATATGACAACCCAACACCGTATGCAGGATTTCCATAATAGCCATGAGGAGTGGAGCTGCCTGATTTACCACCCAGTGGTACATTGTATTGAGATTTCTGAGGTGAGAGGATAGACCCAAGATAAGCTTTCTGAAGCTCTAGTAAGTTCATGTATGAATTACCTAAGTAGTTCCTGTCGACAGAGGGGTCATTAAGAGCACCAAGTTGTGCTGCATACTCAGATGTCCTCAGGTACTGATGATACATGGGATCAACAAAAGGGGCCTGAAGAGCACTACTGGGAATTTGATTTCCCATCCTACCAAGATTATGCACATCAGATGGAGCAGCAGCTCCAGAAGCCAAACCACTTCCAAGAATTCTTGAGTCCATTCCAGGGGCCGCCATGGCTGAAGCTGCAGCAACAGTTTCAAACAATGGAGGCAGATTACCAGTGCCCAGTTGATTAGTCATCAAGGATGCTAATGCTGGATTTCCAGCATATCCACTCAGACCATAGTTATTAAATGACAAATTTGTACCGTCTAAAGTCTGGTACTGAGGTGGCAAACTACCTCCTCTACTAAAATGGGAGGTAGGTGATCCTTTGAAATATGAGTTATTGGAAGGAACATTAGACTTTTGTAGCTCAACCTGCCTATCCAAGGATGCATTGTTCGGATCAGAACTGCTCCTGCTCTTACTTGAATTTTGCAAGTGAGCTGATTCAGATTTCTTTAAATAAGCATGTTGCTTCCCGTGATCTTGACCACCTTGCCTACCAAAAAGATATCTCCGGTGATTTTCAACATCTGATTCAACCTGTGATGGCAAACGGTTATCACCATCTAACATGTCATCTGCTGACAAATTCATCACTGACAGTGCTGCCATAAGATCTGAAGACCCGTCGATTCCAGATGAGACACCATTAAATCCATCTGGACTGGAAATACCTCTCTTATCAGAAGCAATGGTTCTGCCACCACCAATAGGTGTGATGCAGGGACTAGGAGCCCTAGCAACATGCTGCGGATCAGGAGTAGTGCTTCTTGATAAGGAAGACCCTACTGCAGCAGCATAAGAATATGAAGCTGGCAGACCAATATTTTGGGAAGTAGATGATCCTTGAACATTCGCTCCTGACCTTAGAGCATCTGTGGTCGAAGACTCACGACGTACATGAGCCAACTCCGCTTCAGCAGAACTTATGATATCATTGTCATCAAATGCATTACGACTGGCTGGACGAGAAGGAGGGCCAGTGACAGAGGTATTACCCCCCAAATCATCCTGCACAATTATTGATTGTAAATGATCCGCAGAAGAAAAAGGATATGAAAATAAAGAAATCTAATAAAAACATCACAGCAAAAATATGCTAAATTCACTTCAGAAATGTGAACTAGTGATAGTACCAAGAAAAAATAAATAAATATTGCTAAAAAAATACTTTCAAAATGAAAAGGCAAACAAATAATGATTTAAATATACGTTATGTAGATCTAGCAAAAAAACATAGACTGCAACATCAAAATCAACATGTACTCCATGTCAATACTACTATATGTCACATTCATCAAAACTACTGGGTGCAAAGCCAAGTGTAAAAAATTGATAGCAATTGTGTGAAATAATGTAACTGGGGGAGAAGCATAAACCAATACTGAGAGAATGTAAGAGAAAAGACAAAACATTGAGAGAATGTATCTAAAAGTTTTGAATATAAAATGAATAGTACACTGTATTCAAAGTCTATATAGTGAATGTGTAGAAGAGACCCTTGTAACTAAATTACTTCAGTTGAATAGATTACTTCATAATCTGCTTATAACATAAACATGTAGATTATATCTCGTAGAATAACTTAAATTTTAATGCCCATGACGTTATCAAGTGATAATCGACTGGAGAGACAGGAAGGTACCTCAACCACAAACATTCTACAGTTTACAATACAGTACTACAGTAACAATACAGATATGCACTATGTATGCAGTATTACAAAACTAAACACAAATGTGTTTTGAAAACGTGCCTAAAATATATTATGGTGAATGTAACAAATCAACAAGATGTAGCTAAACAATCAGTGTAAAAAATTTAGAGCCAGTATGAAACACAAAGGAAAACTACTAGAGGACAATCCATAAGGTTATTAGAAGGATATGAAAATAAATAAAATAAAACTCTAATGAATTCACAAAATGTGTTGTCATCTTTCCACACAAAAAAGCACTATAAACTACGAAATCCAAAACTCAGAAACACAGTTTCGTGACATCAATTAACTCCCCTGGAGAATAACATGCACCAATCATAACGTTTGAGCAATACCACACATCAGAACATAAAATCCACACAACATGAGCATAAATTAATCATATGTCACAGATGAAAGTGAAAACACAAAATGCAAAATTACACAGTCCAGGAAAAATAGAAACAGATGCCGCGTGGATTCAATCAATGGCAGATGAGGTAATCCACCTGGAAAATTTCTGCAAAGCTCTTTTGTTTGCTCAGCCCTAGTCCTGGCAAACCAATTAGTCCATCACCACCCCACTCCGCAGTACCTCTTGTTTTTTCATTGTCCACTTCACTCTCTTGTTTCCTCATGTTAAAACCCGGTGGGGTAGAAAACATCGACCTACCGCCATTTTCTTCAGTCCTGTTCACTTTCCTTCTATCTCCTATTCCACCAAGAACTGAAGTTCCACCTTTAAGTCTTTGTTGAAACCTCCAATCCTCCTTTGACATCAAAGGAGGTGGCAGCCTAGGATTCAAATTCACATTGGAGTAATAGTACGAAAGATAAGCTGGATCAGACCTAAGCTCTTCCTCAGAAGCAATCTCATTCACATCTTTAGTCCCTTGAAACTCAGAAAAGGCACCAGTGCCGCCACCACCACCACCACCGCCGCCGCCGCCACCAAACAACCCTCCAACAGCACTTAAGGAACCCTCCACAGTTGGAGGCGCTGATCCACTCCTAAAAATATTAAGCTCTCTCTCACGATCATCAGCCTCTTGTCTGCGTTGCTCACGAAGCAACATCCCTATCTCCTTCTCCAGTTCATCTCCAAAAGAACCCTCGTTACTCCCAATCATCGGTCTTCTTTCAAATTCAGACAGCATTTTTCAAAATCCCAATTTGATCACCACTCTCCAATCACCAACCTCGTACAGCTAAACCATATCACTACCCACCACCACAAATTAAACCCTAACCCAACAAACCCAAAAACTCAAACTTTCCCCACCACAAAAAGTAAACCGCCACGCCCCATGTCAACAACTTCCCAAAAATATAACTGGCAGTTACTGGAAGGAAATGAAAAACAAAAAAAAAAAAAACAAGCTTTCCTCCTACAAACTGCACCGAGACCACTTCTGAAGCTGAAACAAAATCACCCCAAGAATCAAACACAAAACTCTGCCTGCAAATTTCACTCTTTGTTCCCCAGAATTAGTTTCCATAATTACAGACAGGAAATTCCTAGGAGAACATGTTTTCTGAAGGGATAATATATACAGAAGAATAAAATGAAGGTGGGAAAGAAAAGGGGGAGAAGAGAGAGAAGGGAGTGAGGAAATGGTGCAGTGAGATCAAACAAAGAAAACAGTGACAGAGATCAATCCGGCGGCGATTGGTTCTTACAAGAACCCTTAGGGTTTTGTTCCATTTAGAGGCTGATTAAATACAGATGAAGGTAGGAAGCAAAGCAAGGCAAAACCAAACTAAACATTTTGGTTTCTATTTCTCTTTTTTAGCTTTTTTTTTTTTTTTAAGTTTGCAAAGTTTTCATTTTTTTTTTTTTTAGTCTCAGAAATATCCAAAATATATTTTATGTATTTCCTAAACATTAGGGGTAATTGACCAAGTGATAACCGACTGGTGTCATTTCCAAAGAAAGAAAAATGGCGTTTATTTTCATTTTTTCTGCTGTTCCAAACCAGAAGCTGTCAATGGCTGACACGTTAGTATATAGATTCGCTGCATCAGTAAAATATAGCCAAAGTACAGTAAATTTCGCTACCCTTCTCTCTTCAGTTCAGTTAAACTCTGTCTGCTATGTGTTATTCTAAGTAAGTTTCATCATTTTAATTTTAAGGTAGGACTAGGGTTCCAGTTATTGTTAGTTTGTTAGAGGCTTTGTTTTCGATTTTACTTTTTATTACTCAATTTGATGATGTATAAATACTGTATGTCCTGTAATTTAGTGTACTTATAACAGACTTCCTTAAAAGTAGTTTATTTACAGCATTTGCTTATGACATCTTCATGCATTTTTAGTTTTTCTTCTCTGTCATTACCCGGATTATTCTGTAAAGTAGTTCTGAAAATTTTTTTTAGCATCAAATAAGAAAAATCTGTTTTTTTAAAAAAATGTGTCTTAAAAGTATCTAAAAATAGAGAATTCAGTTTGGTATGTTCAAACCTTCTTTTGTGATTATATATATTCTCCGTTCTAAAACCGTTGTCTTTTTATTTTGACTTTATTTTGTTTCAAAACAATAACCTTTTTAAGTTTTTGTAAATTATTTTTCCAAGAATATATCTTTCTTTAATTAAGAGTAATTAATATCGTGTTAATATATTGAAGAAAAAGCATAAAAACCAAAATTTAATAATATTTTTTACTAAATATGTCAAAATTTAGAAGGCAGATACTTATAATGGAAGGAGAGTGTGTTATTTCTCATTTAGTAAAGATAGGATCCAAATCATTCACATTAAAAATTTGAAGTAAATAATCTTTTTAAAAGATAATACACGAGAAATATAATTCTGGTGAAAAATATAATGTAATATGTATTCTAAGAGTTAACAGTGAGATACATGTATAATAAATAATTAATAACTAAAATTTAAAGTTTCTTACCGTAATAGTGTTATTTTTAAAGTTAATATTGAGAGGTTAAATCAATATTGTAACATTTTGAAGGAAATAAACGTTCGTGCGCTGATTGGAGATCGTGTAACATCCTTACAAAATAATATATTTTATTATAAATTTAATAGAGAGTTTCTATAAAATATAATATTTTTCTATACAAAATATATATATTAAATTTATAAAATGATAGATAAAAGAGTTTATAAATAAAAAAAAGTAATAATACATTTAGAGAAACTAATATTACTCAACGATGATAAACAAGACATAAAATTTAAAATAATATTTTACAAAGATGTTTTATTTTATATTTACAGTATTGTTATTTATTCTTTGATATTTTCTAGATAATCTTCCAATAAGACTTAAAATAATATTTTACAAAAGACGTTTTATTTTATATTTAAGTGCGCTTGTTGTTTGTTCTTTGAATAATCTTCCAATAAGATTGAATCTTATCCTTTTTATCTAATTTATTTGGATCATCTTTTTATATATATATATATATATATATATATATATATATATATATATATATATATATATATATATATATAATATCCTCGTCTCACAACACATATAATATTAAATTATTCGTATAAGTAATCTTTTTAAAAAGATAACTAAAGAAAAATGTAATCATGATACAAAATATAATGTAAGATGTACATAATGAATATTATAAGATTTAACATTCTACGTGAGATACATTTGTAATAAATAATTAATAATTAAATTTAAAAGATTCACAGTGTTATTTTTTTATGGGAGTGGTAGTCTTTGTTTTTTAAGTTGAGACTAAACCAGCGTTCTAACATTTTGATAAGAGATGTTGTAACACCTTCACAAATTACACGTTTTACTATAGACTAAAAGATGGTTTGTTCAAAACAAAACATATAATAGTTAGAAATATAAATATAATATTATATATATAATTTAAAAAATAAAGTTCTAATTTATGTTAGGGACAAAGTATTATTTTTTATATTTTTTTATGTTTATTATAATAGATTATTCTTTTTTTGTAAAAATAAAAAAATCTTATCACGATTGTACGATTTCATTTAAAAAAATTATATGATAGAAAAAATATTTCACTAGACACTGAATAAAAAAATAAAAAGAATTATGAGACGAGAAGAAGAATTTGATTAATTAAAATCATAATACGATTTGAATGAAAAAAAAATAAGAGTTTAAATCATATAACCAGACATAATACATAATATTAACTAACTTGATAATACATAATATTAACTTGATATGATTTTGGCATGTTTTCAATTAAATTAATTCACTGTATTAATTAATAATTAATTAATTATTTTACCAGTACATGTGCATGGATGAAAAATCAATGCACACCAAATCAATTAATTAATTATTTTAGAAAGTGTATACCTAGAAATACCAAATGAAGACACCAAATCAATTAATTATTTTATTAATACATGTGTGAGAATTAATGTATCAATTTAGTTAATTATTTCATAAGTACATGTCTTGAGAATTAATGCATCAAATTATTAATACATGTTTAAAGTTAATTAATTAATTTTATTTTTACTCATTAAAATAGTGTCAGGCATGATTTTAAGGAAAAATAATCACCAATTAAGAAATCACATGATTGTCATACCTTTTCATCCCTTAAAAATGTATTGCACAAACACAATTTACTCAAGGAAAAAATTTATCTATTATAATAAATACAAAATGAAATTGCACGAAAATGGAATGGTGTTTCCATCCTATTTCAGATATTTATTTTACAAATTATTTAAATTTATATATATATGTATTTCAATTATCATGTACATATGTTATATACTCCAAATATTTGTCTCATAACTGAAATAGGCCCATCAGTCTTATAATCTATTCTCAATAGTTGATTTGGGAGTAGATAAATCACTATCAATGTTCTACACATTACATCACATTTAAAAAAAAATAAAAAACGCATAGCTTAATAAACATAAATATTTATATTTCTTCAGTTATCTTTTATACACATATTTTCTGAATTGTATGATTTTTTCGGTTTTAACTAAGTTATGTGGTAAACTAAAATCAATATCAGAGTAAAAAAAAAACTTTAAAAATATTATCAATTTCAGCTTATTAGCAAATTTTAATTGAAAAATCATATTAAATAAATTTTTTATTTTGATGGTATGCTCAAGTAATAAAATTAATTTTTATCAAAATATAAATATTTAAACAATAGAATAAAAGACATTTAAAAATAAAATTTAATTTATTTTTTTAATTCTTTGTAGAAGATGTGGGGTTTAAAAGATTTACTAGTATAATTTTTTACAAAAATATCTAGAAGACCTTCACTCCTTTGTTACGCCATCTTATTCATGCGGCACACTTCAGATTTATATCTATATAAAATATTAATTTATACCGACAATGTATTAAATTAAATTAAAATAGAAATAACATGCAAGTGTTCTTGCTTGTAAATTCCAATATAACTAAATGGAAAATAATTTTTGAAAGGAAACTACTCAAACTATCATTTTTCACAATTTTTAAACGAAACACAGGACGTAACTGATACTTAAATTATGGTAAGACAAACACTACAAAATAAATAAATTTTAGATAAATCTATCAGAGTTTCAATACTTGAAAGAATGTAAAGAAAAACAAAAACAAATTAAGTATCTAAAAATTACACGCTCAGAAAAATATCATGCATGGTTAGGGACTCTAAATAAAATTTTACAAAATTAGATATTTGTAATTGTTTGTGAAAAAAAATCGATTAAGCACTCGAAATTACATAGTAAAAAAATAGTAAAGGTGTAAAAATTACAAATATAATTTTGTACAAATATGCTTAATAAGTTTTTGCAGACATTAAAAAAAGGGAGATTATTCAACGTAGGCAAGCGTTTGATACAAGTGAAAAAAATTTTGCATTTTTTATAATCATCAATTACAAAAATTATAATTTTTTTAAATAGCTAAATTTGGTTTGGTTGAAGAAAAATTGTAAAGATACTTATATAAGTTTTCTGGAAATAAAATGTATTACTTTTTTTCTAAAATATTTATTTTGTTACCATTAAATAGTTAAACAAGCATAATATAGGTTTTTTCAGTAACACATTTATTTAAAATCAGAAAAATTGGATTCTCATCTCCATGAAAATGTTTTTGTGAAAATTCTGGTCAAAAGTGATTCTGAAAATATTGCTTCATGAAACTTTTATTTATTTATCTTCAAGTATAAATGGTTTACCATTGTACGTAGTGTGTGTGAAGATTAACTAATTGTTAAATTGTGTGAGTAAAAGTCACAAAAGTAGGGTACCGAGTAAGATTAACAACCAATGGAGTAAACAATAAACAAAGGTGCAAAACATTTATAGAAAGAATTATCAAATGTAACATTTCTTGAAATGCTAATTTACTATTTGGTGCAAAACAACAAAGGAATGTAGTACACTTTTATTTATTTAAGAAAAAATTATATAAGAAAGTTTGTACAAATAACTTTATGTATGAGTTAATCATCCCTTGTAATTTTCTGATTTATAAATTGAAAAAAAAAAACTTATATGAAAAAAATTTAACTTATATTGTATTATTATTTGTTATTTAAAATTTCATATAAATATAAATTAAAAAATATACTATTTTTTATTCAATCGCTGATGAGATTGGATCATAAAATATATAATTTGCAAGAATTTTGGATTAAGCTGTGAACCAGTTCAGTTTATATCTTTAATCTATAGAGACATAATATTTCACTGCTGTTGCCTATCAAACAACAAAAGTAAATTTCGAATGTATAACCAATTCTGAAAGTGATTTGTCTCTTTTATGTTGTCATTTAAATACATAAACACATGCTAGTACCAAATTGGAGGAGGCGAAGCTTTCTTTATTTTCGTTTGAGTTATTTTCAATGTTAAAAACTTTTTATGACATACATAACTATTAAAATGAGTTTATGTTAAAAAACAAAAATGTTTATATTTGTAGTTAAATTTACTTTTCAACTACCTTAAAAAACTTTTAAGCATTTATTCTCTATTATCTTTCTCCATTATTACTTAATTATTGTTCAATTATTGTTTTCTTGAATATAATGAGTAGATTTTAAATTATCATGTTTTTAAAGATCAAATATGTTATATTAAAATAATCTTAAAAATATTTTCACTTGATCGTTTCGTGTTATAAACTTATTTGTTTTTAATATCTAAAATTAATTTAACATATTTAAATTAAAAATTACATTTGATTACTAGCGTAAAAAGTCCACAATTTTTTTAAGGGGTTTTGAATTGAAATAATTTAATTTAATTATTAAATTGTCATCGAAAATAAAACTACAAATAAATAAATAAACGAGACTAACAATGATGAAGTTTATTCAACAACAAAAAAAGTACGTTAAAAACAGGTGTCTTTGCATTACATGTCCATGGTAATAAATTAGCACATGTCAAATTCTTACAATTTATGATTATAATATATTGTTAAGTGTTTTATTTATTTTTTCTAACATAACAACCATTATATTTGAACCATTTTAAAAATATATATACAATATAGAAACTAGTTTAATTGTTTATGTTTATTATTAAAACAAATAAATATAATAAAAAGAGTATTCTCCGTTAGACATCATCTCAACGGCATAACAATTGGTTCAAATTTTACATAAAAAATAATTTTCAAAACTTCATTACTATATTAACGGAACAACCATCGTTGTAATATTTCCATGGCATGTAAAAAAAATTATAGCTTTTGAATAAAATAGAAATAGACATATAATTCACATTTATAATACAACACTTTGCTAATGATTAGGTATTAATATTTTGTTACCGTAACGTTTAAATAATTTAAAATTTTTATTTGGTTTGAAGGAGTAACTTGCAGTTACTTTGTAGCCCATTCTTATTGACATGAAAACATTTCATATTTATAATAATATTAGATTTTCACGATTTCCATCATGCATAACTATAATGTTAAAATATATTATTGAATTTCACTTAAGAAATATCTTAAAACGATTTCACTAATATAATGACAAGTATATCACTATTTTTTTATGATTCATGAATTGTAATTATTGTATAACACTGGAAAAAAGAATCCACGGTTAAGATATTTAAATTTTAAAAATTTGCATGCTATCTTTTGTTGATGCTTGTTGAAGATACTTAACAAAATCATGATTAACGTGAGAGTTTTTCCATTATCTTATTAGATAAATGTTAAAAACTTTTAAGTCTTCTTTTGACTTCTTTTATTATATAATTTAAAGGACTTTCTTTTAGACACATCATGTATCTCATTTTCTTTTATTTGTTTCCACCTACGTTTAATAGTTATTTAAGAAACTGAAAATAATGAAACTACCATATTTGACAAATTTTTTTGTAATCTTTCTTTAATATTTTTTTAATAGAACATGACAGATAACTGTGGATTCTTCGTTGTTATAAGATGTTTAGTTTATTTCCTTTATTTTAGAATCATATTTCTTCAATAGGAGTAGTTTATATGCTTTCATTCATATTCCCTGGCATTAGAAATAAAAAATAAGATGCTAAAATATAAATAAATTTAAATTAGTAAAACATTAGTAACTTACCAACATGAAAATTAGTTTCTGTTATTTCCAAATTTGTTTCCATATTGTCTACACCTGCTTAACAGTGATAACAAAATATCTTTATATAAATAAGATAAAATGAAAGTTAATAATAATTTTAATGTTAATATCTTGAAATGATTTTAAAGATTTGAAATAACATTGAGATAAAGGGAAAAATTGTCTTCTACCGGAGACAAAAGACTACGAAATTCTTTTATAAAAATAAGTTGAGCATTTTCATTTCAACTTTTAGATTTGTGATTTTAGTATTTAAATCTATATTGGAGAATGAAGGTATATATATTCGTGGAGTAGTGATCTTTTCAAGTTAAGATTTGGCATATACAAAGTGAAACTTTGAGTTGTAAAAATTTATAATGGCAAAGTTTTCTTCCCATAATGTTCAAATCAAAATTTTGATGGTGAAAATTTTAAGATTTAAAATTACAGAGAGAAACTTATTATATATCATTATTGAAATTAGAAAAGAAAATGCTTGAGATACTCTATTCACAAGCTCTTCTTGTTGGAGAGAAAGAATTTCACACTTCATTACAAAAATATAGAAGATAAGTTATTATATGAAAAAAGATAAAAAAAATACATTTTTTTTTTTAAAAAGAGAAGATATGACATTCTAATTTCTGTTTGTATAAAAAATGACAAAAATGATAAGGTATTAATAAAAAAATTAAGATTTTTTTAAATTATGAAACTTAATCCTCTTATTTATTTTTGTAGTCAAACATTCAACATTACATATTAATTAATAAATAAATGAATTAGATAAAAAGACATTTTATTTTTATCTTTTTTAAAAAATAGAATAATTATATTTTGACACTTCTATGTGTCAATATATTCATTTGACACTCCTATATATGAAAAAAAAAATATTTTATTGTGAGATGTCAGTTATTCATTTGCTCTTATTTTTTCTCTTCTCTTTTATTTTTCTCTCTCCTCTTTCTTCTTTCCTATCTCTCTTTCTTCTCTTTTTTTTTCAGAGTATTTTTTTTTTTAATTTCATCTTTGTCATTTGTCTTTAACATTCACTCTTATGACATCTCAATATTAACATCAAATAAATAAACAAACATTGGTGGTTCATTCTTATCAACCCTACCATTTATCACATCTCAACTTTAACTTTAAAACAAATAAATTTAAACATTCTTGTGATGTTTATTTTTCTTTGCATCAACCATAACATTCTTATATATTTTTTTGTTCTCCTCTTCCATTCACCTCTATTATTTGTCTTTGACTTTCACATGTATTGTTGTCATTGTGTTATTATGTTTTGAAATATATATATTAATTATTATTTTTATATAAGAATTATAAAAAATAAGTTTTAATTCATGCTATTAAATTATCGTGTTAAAAGTATTTTCTATTTTATATAAGATTTCAAAATTAGAAACTAAATCAAGTGATTTAAAAAAAAACATTGTGACTAAATAAAATAAAAATAATAATAATTACAATAAATAAAATAATAATAGTAATATATTTATATTATGAATAAAATATATTTATGAATATAAATAATTATATATGATTATTTAAAAATAAAATAATAATATTTATAAAAAATTAATTAACTAATTATTATATATATAAATTGTTAAAACTAATTTGCTAATTGATAAAAAAAGAAAAAGATAAAAAAATAATATTGCATTTAATCTAATGTAATTATTTTTTAAAAAAATAAAATAAAATGATAAAAAAAAGATAACAATAACATATTTTTCATCAAATGAATAAGAAAAAGAAAAGAGAAAAAGAGAAAAAAATATAAAAGAATAAGAACAAATAAGATCTTTTTGACATTTAACAATAAAATATTACTTTTTTTATACATAAAAATGTTGTCAAATTAATGTATTGGCATCAAGAGTGTCAAAATATTATATGCTCAAAAATTTTACTCGGTGTGGCAATTAAATTTGTTTTACACATATTAATAATGGTAAAGAAATATATTTTTTGAATATTTTTTCTTAATTTTTTTATTAAATATGTTATTTAATTAATTTAAGGGTAACGTAGAAAAAAAGCTAACAATGTCTGGATGAAATATATAAATATTATTAATTTTATAATTTGTTCAAACGACTAAATCTACAGCTAGTATGAAATGAAAAGATGTTAACTATAGTTTTCAAAATATATTAAACCCGATGGTTGGATCTGGTCCACCCAGTATTAAAAATATACATTTTATAACTATTTATGACTATTTATGATGACAGTTGCAATTCTCCTATCATAGTAAATAGAGTGACAATTTTGTAATACATGAAACATTCCCTAAGTGTGATAAAAAGTATTTACCATATGAGTTAAAATTTAAACTGATGAAGAAAGTATTTCACAGTAAAAAAATAACATAATGTTACATATTTCAAGGTTTGAATCGTTCTTTAAAGATTTTTTATTTTCTTTAATCTCTTAAATTGTTATTATCTTGGTTTAATTTTTAATTCGCATTATCATAAAAAAAACCTCAACTTTTTAGACTCTACAACATGCGCATAAAACGCATCCCCTTTCTGCACGGCCTTGGTAGAACCCACCTGCAATGCGACACGTCGATATGAAGAGCTTCATCCCTTTCTCGTTGGGGTATTAATTTTGATTTAAGTGCTGTGATGATATAATTTAATTGTATATTTGAATAAGAATAAAACAAAATTTTTTTTTAAAGACATTTAAGATATTTTGTTATGAAATGACATAATTAGATTTTAAGTATCTAAATTTAATATTTGAAACGTGATAGGAATTCAGTGTACCTATTTGTATAAAGAAGATTTCGTGTGAGAGTGGTTACGGTAGTGAGTGAAGGTGAGAGACCATCGACGGTGGCGAGCAACCGTGGTCGAGAATTGATGGCGGCGACAACAGCTTTGATGACAACAACGGATACGACTGCAGCTGCGGCAACAACCGTGACAAGATTCAAGATATCTGATATTCAAACTCACTGCTTCTCAACTTTTGATAGAATATGCTAGGCAGCGTTTTTGATAAAACCCCAAACATGTAAACCTTGAAAATGACTCTCAGTGTCATGTTGGAATATTTTTTACATATCATTTATGTTAGTCACATCAGCCTCATATAAGATTGTAAAGTGGATGAGTGTCATGTAGTTGTCAAAGTATAATTATTTTTTACGGAAAAAAAAGAAAAATAAAAACTAATATTTCAGAAACATAATTTAATCACGATTCTTGTTATTTTTACCCTAACAACAAAAGTTAAATATTCTGGATGAGTGGAAATTAATACAATTATATAAAAAGAGAGGCAAAAGAGAAAAAAATTTAACTAAGTTAATTTTAAACTGACACTAATAATAATTTTGAATTAATTCATAAACATTATTTTTTTTAAAGACAAGTGACTAAACTAAATAAATAAAACATAAAAATTAATAAACTTTTCTTATACTAACTTTATTTTAAATTATAATAATTTTTTTATTTTCTCAATCTACACGTCAAACAAGATCAATATTTTCCCTTTCTTCTTCTACGAGCGTTTAATTTTACATATTATTTCGAAGTTAATAATATAAAATCATCTTCATTTTATTTGTACTTTATGTAAAACCTTCTCAAACATTTATCACATTCAATTTATAATAATCTCTAAATTAAATTTCAGTAGAATACCATATCACAATTTAAACTATTTAGTATAAATTTAAAATATTAATTTATTGTAACTTTAAGTATGATATGTTTGATACATTAAAAACATATCTATTTAATACAAATTTAAATATATAAAAATACAAAATATATTTGTTCCAGATTATAGTTGCCTCTAGAATAATTGGAGCCAATCCCCAAAATAGACCCATTACTCCTTATGTTCTACACATACAAAATCTTAGCATATCATTGGCACAAGTAATCACTCACTTCATTCAAAAAGTATGTATACAAAGACATATTTTTATTGAGCCATAACCAATTGACTTTTAACAATTAATATCAGTGTTTAAAAGAATCATCACTGCTCATCCTCATCCTCATCCTCAATGCTTCATTGCAATGTCTTGCATAGCCTTCATCACCATCTTAAACAGTGAATATGACTGTTCTGTTCATTCAACTCTACATTTGACTTTTCCTATTCTCCAAATTAAATGTTTTACGTCATACGCGACATTGTTAAATCGTCACAACTTACGCCATACGGAAGGAACCAGACACGGTCAACCCGGTGTGTTCTTCACGTGTGAGTAAAATTGTAAATTCTGAAATAATTAATTTTAAATGCAAGAAAAAGGAAAATGGAAAAAAAGGGAATTAAAATAAGTAAGAAGAAGAAAATAGAAACGGGAGCGTGGGAGTGGGGAACATGGAAAATGGAATGGTGGTGGGGCCAGCATGGTCAAGAGGAGAGTTGTGAAATGGGAAAGTGTTATGAGAATAACACACAGCACAACACAACCTTTTTCCTTGTTTAAGGAATCTAATCTTATCACAACATTTGCTAAACACTTTATTAATTTATTATTAAATAATTTCACATTCAAATCAAAATGGGCGTCTCTTCTCTAGCAGTCAGTGGTCAACGGTCAACACTCCCATCTTTTCCTCTTTCTTTCCCTTCCTTTGCTCTGCTTCCTTCACCCTCTCATGCCCATGCCCTTAGGCGTTCAATAATTCCAATTAATTAATCTATTAATGTGTCATTCTATAAACAATATTTAAATATAAAATTTAAGAGAAATTATTTATACTGTTTAAGGTGTCATTCCTATAAATAAATAAATAAATGTAATAGTGGCAGATCCTTTGTTTCTTTCAGCTAGGTATTATTATAATTAAAATACTCATTCTATGCCAAATTCAAAAGGCAAAACCATTATTAATTAATTCTTAGTCTTCCTCTGCAAGTCACCAATAATCCTCCATCTAACAATCACCTACCTTTCTTAATTTTGTAAATTATTCTCTCTAGTTATGAGAGTAATTTTTGACTTACAGTCTATCTATTTCATTTTGTAAATTTAAATCCAAAATCCTTTATTTCTGACTCATTTATAGTTTATTGTAAACTCCAAGAGTCAACTTTGTTTTACAATTTCAGTTATATTCAAATATGATAATATATGACTTTTTTAGGATATTTGTAAATACAATAAAATATTTGGAAAACAATAAATTTATATATGATAAAACTAGCATAGAGTTTTGGTAACTCAGTTCAATTAATAGAACTAAAATGGTAAGGGATGGAAAAAAAGTGAATGAAATAATATTTTAAGAAAAAAAAAAAAAGAAAGAAGAAGTGAGAAGTTGGCATGATGTATGTTGAGATTAGGTTTTAACGCGTGGGAAATGAAACACGCAAAAGTTGCTAATTTCCTCGGCAGTTCGCATTCAGACACATATTTAGACGCTCCTCTCTCATTTATATTCACGCTCTTTCCTGCAACTCTCTCAAAAACTATTTCTCTTTCTCTTTTTCTCTCTCAGTTTCGTTTGTTCAAAAAAACATGAATGCGCAACACCGAACGGCGTCGTATTGGTGCTACAACTGCACCCGCTTCGTTCACCTCCTATCGCAAGCCGCCATCGCCTGTCCCCACTGCCAGAGTGGCTTCGTCGAAGAGATCCGCGCCGGCGCCGACGCCTCGCCGCGCCACCGTCTCAGCCCTTTCCCGGATGACCATCTTTCACTCCGCCGACAGGGACTCCGCCGCCGCCGTCGCGACGCCGCCGGAAACCGCTCCCCCTTTAACCCCGTCATCGTCCTCCGCGGACCCGGCGATGACTCCGCCGCCGAACACGACGGCTCCAGCACCTTCGAGCTCTTCTATGACGACGGGGACGGCACTGGCCTCCGCCCGCTCCCGCCCACCATGTCCGAGTTCCTCCTCGGCTCAGGCTTCGACCGCCTACTCGAGCAGTTCGCGCAGATCGAGATGAACGGCTTCGGCCGCCCGGAGAACCCGCCGGCGTCCAAGGCGGCGATCGAGTCTATGCCGACGATCGAGATCGGTAAAGCGCATGTGGACACCGACGCCCACTGCGCCGTGTGCAAGGAGGCGTTTGAGCTCCACGCGGAGGCGCGTGAGTTACCCTGCAAACATATTTACCACTCCGACTGCATCCTCCCGTGGCTCTCCATGCGGAACTCGTGCCCGGTGTGCCGCCACGAGCTTCCTTCTGATTTGGAAACCAGGGCTCCGAGTCAGATCGACGAGGAGGCGATAGGGTTAACTATCTGGAGGCTTCCAGGTGGGGGATTCGCCGTGGGGCGATTTTCCGGCGGGCGGAGAGCTGGAGAGAATCATTTCCCCGTGGTGTACACGGAGATGGACGGTGGACTGAACTCGAATGGAGCTCCGAGGAGAATTTCTCGGTCGGTGAGAAGCAGTAGGGTTAGGGAAAGTCGAGGGTTTGGTAGGGTTGTTCGCAATTTGTTTTCATTCTTTGGAAGGATTGGTTCTAGAAACTCTTCTTCCTCTTTGTCATCTTCTGAACATACTTCCGTGAGTAGAAGCACTAGTCGAGTGAGTTCGGTCTTCAGCAGAAGCTCACGGAGACATAGCAGAACTTTTGTTTTGGATGGTTAATTGGTGATGGCAATTTTGCAAACAGTAGCAATACTCTTTCAATTTTTTAACTTTGGGTCATGAGATTCATACTGTAAATAGCATGTAACTAGTAAAAATAGAAGATTTCATTTTCCTCTCTGTGGGACTCCAGTGTTTTGATTCATCATCAATAGAAGGAAGTGTGCTATTTTTTATTTGGCTTTGTGGATCAAACATTGTGTGCTATCAAGTTGGCACCAGTGACTCTCTGGCGGTGGAAGGGGTATTGGGGAACATTATTGATGTTTCTGTCCCATTATTTGATTTGTTTATAGTAACACATTAGCCCATTGTATTCTTTAAGGATTGTGTTTTTCTGAGATGCTTCTTTCAACTTCCAGCACAGAACCATCATGTTTTGACCAATGAGTTGTTGATAAGTCACTTTTGCTGTATGACCCCTTTTGAATTAATTGGAAATAGGAATGAGAAGGGAAGAGGAATGCAATTGGAATGAACAGCATCTGAATTATTGTTCTATGTAGCTGTGTAAACATAATTCATCTGAGATTGTCTAATTTCAAATTGCCCTGTGCCTTGTGCAGCAGCACTTTCCTTTTATGATTGTGCTAATTGTTGATTGCATGATGAATTCCCAGTTGTCACCCTTTCTCATAGCAAATAAAGACTACTTAAATGTTCTATTTCTTGGTTCCTATGGGTGTGTTCAATTCAGGTAGCTCTGATAATTCGTCCTGGGGGTGCCTTGGATTGAACATAAAGGGTTGCCTTTTTGGTTTATGTGCTTAGATTTGTCAATGGTTGCGTACATGTCTAGAAGGTAGTGGATAATTTGGGCAATTCTGAATCTGCAGATCAAGTTTAAGTTTGAAGTTTCCAAGCCTGATCAGCGTTATATTTGCCGAACATTAATGTTATATTCTAAATAAAATTAATCACTTACTATAGGTATATTATTATATAAAATTATAATTTTTTTTATAATTTATCACAATTCAATTGTAATGAAAATATGTAATTGTACCAATTTTTAATCATCAATTTTTTTTTTCTAAAACCATTTATATATAGTTGTATTATATTTTAAGTGAAATTAATCACTCACTTTACTTTACTAGCATAGTATTAATAAATGATATTTTTATAATATATTAAATCAATACAGAGATTAAGGTTATGTTTCATGTTTGCTACAATAATAATTTCCAGTAGATTATTTTTCATGTCCTCTCTTTCTTATTCTAAAAAGGAACTGTGTTTAACATACGAGATAAATTTATCTATCTCTTCATATATAATATTCCTACACAAATTTAAATTATAAACATAATTAAATATAAAATAATTTTTTTGCCAAAATTTTCCTAATATTAATTTAAAAATTTAATATAATATATTTAAATTTTTTTAAAAGGAACTGTGAATCAAATAAAATTTTGTATACTCCGTTAATATTAATTTATTATATATATATATATATATATATATATATATATATATGTGACACGTAAATTGAAATTATATTATTTATTATAATATTAAAAATGATAATTATATAAATATATTTTAACATACTAAGTAATTATATAAATTTTTGTATAAATTTAAATTAATATGTTTTTTAAATAATTTTAATAATCTATAAAACTTAATTAAAAATATATTCTTAGAAATGTATATATAATCTTATTAAAAATGGTCATTTAAACATAATTTATATATTAACCTACCATTGTTTAATTTATTATCTTATATGTATTTTATTATTATATATTAAAATTTTATTACTTTACTATTATTTTGTATTATATTATATTAATTTTTCTTATTTTATATTATAATGCTCAACAAAACGATCTAATTATCTTGTTTTGGTAGTGGGTTGTTTTCTCTCCTGATGAGAAAATGTTTTCTTTTCTTTCTATATTATCTCCAATCTTATCCTAAACAAAGTTTTTGTTCATTTATTTTTTATCAAAATTAAAAGTGGGAATAAGTGATATTATCTAATATAGATTTATGCTTTATTTTTTACATTATATGAATTTCAATCAAACTATTTTTTTTTAAATAAAACAGAATAAAACTCTTACCAAAGCTTAATTAATTGAATTGAATAAGTATGAGTTTTTAAAAGCTTTTTTAAGTTTAACAATTTGATGTATTTAAACAAGTAATAACTTTTTGTAAGTGTTTTTATTTTATTAGTTTTTGTAAACATTAAATTATTATATATCTTTTACTTTTACATATTAAATATACTGGCCTATATATAAATACATGTTTTTTTTATTATTATATATAAATACACTTTAATAAACTTGTTGAAGGATAAATATGTTAATACAATGTAAAAAAGAAGTTTGTACTAGTTTAGACACGTTGTGTATAATGATCTAATTTGATCTGTAATAAGAATTTGATACGGGTAAACAATTTCAAGTCACTGATTAAATTGGTGGCAGTGTCGGTGTTGTGAGTTCTGTAGGGTCCCACCTCTCTGCATGGCAACAAGGCGTGGCGCTTCTACCACAACAGTTTCATAATTACCAATTCCACGTGGCATCTTCAAAACTATACACTTTTTAATTCACTACCCACCATATTCTAATTTAATTTTTCACCACTGCATTCTAGTCCTTGTTCTTATAATAATAATTATGAACATATTGATCTCCTTCTAGAAAAGAAGCTTCTACTATTTTTCTTCTTTCATGTATTCTTATTTTATAATTACAATATATAGTTTGAAAAAATAATTTAACCCAACTAATTGTTTAAGAAATAATATTTACCATGGTGGTTGCGGAGTATGCGGAAAAGCAATATTAATGAACTGTGAATTAATTAATTTTTTTTAACCTTTTATATCTATAGATATAATATAATGTTTCCACAAATAGCATTTTCCAAATCTTGTTTTGCACACATCAGTGAGTGAACCCACCGTCACCAGACCACACCAACAACGGAAACAGTAACGAAGCAATACCTCGTACAATTAGGAATCCATCTGGGACAATTTGATTTGGGTAAGTGTTGATGATTTTTGTTTTTGCAGTTTATTATGTGTTTCAGTGCTGGAAGATTGGACCAATAGAGACCATGTTCTTAAGTGTTTGTAGGAGAACTTGGAGTCTTAAATCCGTTTCTATAATTTGATGAACCTCACATCTCAATATTTATAATGTGGGTTTCTTAGGGTAGCTGGGACTGCTCCTTTTGCCTATTTCTATTAACTATTCAGGCATTCTTCATTTTCCTGGTTTGAATTTGCCTGAAATTGATTTTTTTTTTCGTATTTTTTTTCCCTGCCATCTTGATGGTTTTGGTCTAGATGGGTTTGTTTCACCAAATCGCCGGTTTTTATTACTTGATCTAGTTGAAGTGCGAGGTCCCTCAGATTAGCAAAAGCATCTGCATTCTACACCAACATCTTATTCATAAAAATTCAGGAACACATCCTCAGAATTTTCCACACAAGTGGGGGAATTTTGTGTGGAAATTGAGTAGATTGTTAAATACATGGGAAGGGGACGTTTTTTTTTTTTTTTTTTTTTTCTCTTTTAAGGTATTATGTATACCTACACTTCTCTTTTGCAATGTTGGACCGGGAACTAATGAGACACAAACCTGTATAGGTTAATGGCTTTGCCTTTGACTTCAAAAACAAAAATTATTCCCCATTCTGGAATGTAAGATGTGATTTATCATCCAATCTTCAGACAATAAAAAGTATCTTTGTTGCAAATAACCATCAATCTATAAAAATGAGTTACTCCAACTAATCATTCAGTCTTCACAAATTCATGGTGGAATTATGTGTGCTTGTTTTGATTCTTGAATGACTTAATACATGTTTATTCTTTCATAATCTGTATACAAATTTGTGTCATTGTATATTTCAGGCATTAATAGCTCGCAGGTAGTGTTGTCGTGAATTGTTGGTCGACCTAGCTCCTTTGCAATCATGAGTTTTGTCTTCCGAGGGAGTAGGGGAGATATTGAAAGTGGCTTTTCAGAATACGTTCCTGAAAGAACCTTGATGGTACGTTTAATATGTGCTAGTTTTCCCTACTAAACTCAGACTGTACATAGTTGGACTGTAATTCTCATTCTCTTTTCCTACTTCTTCCTATCAGCGGGTTCATTCAGCTCGGCCAGTTAATGGCAATTCTCTAGCTTTTCTTATCACAGGTGATGTCTTATCTGCTGTGCCTGACGCTTTACTGCTTCATAAAGCATATTCTTAATCCGTCTCTGACATGCTTATTTGGCAGTTATTTTGATATTCATGATATTAAACTCCCCTCAGATGTTACATCATTTTTTGGTAAGTAATCACTTAAAAAATGCTAAATATGATGTACTCATTGCTGTGCAAGTTACTTATCTGCATTGAAGTAAGAAATTAATTGTTGGCACATATCATTCCAGCTCTGGGTTGTACTGGCTATCTTTGTAATGGCTACAAGTCTGAGGATGTATGCAACTTGTCAACAGCTTCAAGCACAGGCTAGGGCTCATGCTGCAGCAGCCTCAGGGTTGCTTGGCCATACTGAACTCCGTCTTCACATGCCACCATCAATTGCAATTGCAACCAGAGGAAGATTGCAGGGACTTAGACTTCAGCTTGCACTTCTTGACCGTGAATTTGATGAGCTAGGTATTATGTTTATGAGTTGCACCTTTGAATGTGTATTTTGATATATTTTGTAAGTTGAAAAGGCCCTAAGACGGGTGCTGAAAGCAGATGAAGGCTTATATTGCTCTATTTTATTAAGTTCTTTTCTTGATTTTGTTGCAGATTATGATCCTTTGAGAGCTCTGGACACTGATACTGCTCCTAGTACTCGTTCAATGAGTGAGGAAGAGATAAATGCCTTGCCTATTCATACTTATAAAGTTCCAGTCCCACCAAAGTGAGTTGTAATGGTTTCTTAATAAATAAATAAAATGATAGTGATAATGAATCAGAAGAAAGGCTAGCTGCATAAGCTTGCATTTTTTCCGTTTCTATTTTTTCATTTCCTGAAGCTCACTGTTTGGAGGGTCAGTTCACCCTATTCTAACTGTTCTGTTGAAGGCACTGACTTATGATAGAGATGGTGACTTTAAAGTCCACACTCCTTAGTATTTTGGTTTAGAAAACCATTGAATATGGAGCATAAATCATGCTCCATGGAGAAATGGGCATGCTTCGGTGAAGATGTTAATTGGCTTTGCCAGAGGTGTGCGGGGACCAGCAGTTGTGACTCTAATTAGAAAACTAAATAGTTGTAGCTAATTTTCATCCTACATTTGTGGTAAAATAGATATCACGTACAAGAAACATAATCACTGGGTAGTAGCATGAGGATCTTGAAGGGATGTTTTACACTCACTGTGTACTACATGACCATTTGTGAAAAGGGGCTTTGCTGTAATAGCGTTGCTCAGGAATCATTACTTGATAAAAGCTTATTGAGAAAAATGCATTTGGTAGTAGTATTTTTTCTTATATATATATATATATTTTAGGGTTCTCAAGCCAGTTTAAGTGGTTTACAGGACTAGTTTCATCCTCTGTGCATTTGCATTTATGTATAGTGGTAAACAATAAATAATCTGATACAATTTATTGTGTTAACAGAGATGGCTCAGCTGGTCTGGCATCCTCTTCAGGTGCAGCTGAGGTAAATATCTGTTAACTGTCTCTGCTTTTGGTTTGTTTGGCTTTATTAGCCTAGGTTGTTAGGTCATGGTATTTTATGGTAATAAAGATGTAAATGTGTTGCCTGGTTTTACTCTTGGTTGTTAGTTTTATATACTACTGGTGGTCTATATAGATGTTACTGCCTCTCAAATACTTTAGACAATGCCCCGAGATAGATTGCAAACTATTCGATAATTGGCCCTAATATGATGTTCTATTCATTCTTCATTGATATGCTTTTGAAGAAAAGAGATATATATAATGCTTTTAATCCATGATATTTATGGTGTCTTGTGTAATTAAAAAAGAGTGAGTATTTTTGTATACTCTCTACACAAATCTTGGGAGAAATTGCCCCCACTTGATGGCTTCGATACTTATTCTCGAAGGAAACGGTTTTTAGTTTCTTTGTTTAATGGTCAATCAGATTAAACAAGAATCTGGAGGAACAGAGGCAGGTATCAGAGCTCCAGAAGATGAGCTGACATGTACTATATGTCTTGACCAAGTTAAGAGGGGGGAGCTTGTTCGTAGCTTACCATGCTTGCATCAGGTTTGATCACTACCCATCTTTTCCTTTCTTCGTTGTTTTTAAAATTATTTAGCCCTAGTGGAGGCTAGTACTTATCTCCCATATTATCAGATTTATTTTTGTGATAATCATTAGTCAGTGATTCAAATAAAGTTGTCAGTTTCTTAGTTTTGTCGTCATACCATTCTAGCAAAATCCATTAGAACTAAAGCATGCGGTTCAATTTTGTCTCACCCATATACTTAACTAATTCACAATTATTCTAACTCTTTCAGTGAGGCTATTTCAATCAAAGAAGACTGTTTTGTTGTAGTAATTAGTGTAATTTATACATCTTAGAAGATCCGTCACTACCTTAAATGATAAGAGAATTTGAAATGTGGGGAGGAACAATCAATACCTTGCCCATATCAATAAACTGGATTCATTTTTAAAATCTGTTATTTGTTTCTGAACGAAACCTCAGACTAATACAGTAGGTGCTCTTAGCATTATTTTCGTATTAAAGTTCGAGTTTTTCTTTGGTAACTAGAACCAACTAATGCCAAATTTTATTCTGCATATTATCATTGCGATTAGACTCTAAATTTAGTTAAAAAATAAAACTTAGAATATCAAAGACACTGCACCTAAATCTTTTATTTTGTTTAATTAAAGCATGATGGCTGCCAATTAACTTCGGTTGCAACTCATTCCTCCTCCACAACTGGTTAATAATATAATATTTACTTAACGCTGTAAAAGGGTGATTATATATTTATGTCACCCATCATAAAGACTAATTTACTTTTTTTCTTTTTGTTCAGTTTCATGCCAACTGCATTGATCCATGGCTCCGGCAACAAGGAACATGTCCTGTGTGCAAATTAAGGATAGGGTCGGGAAGTGGGGGAAGCAGGGAGAGCGAATCCGATGGTTCAGATATTGCGTAATCTGATGGTTTAGATATATGGCTGTAAAATGCATAATGCCTTGACTTGTATGTTCATGGAAGCAAGTATATATGTATATATTATTCAGTATTGGCGTATATAATGAGCTTGGCATAAGTATATGACTGTATTCTAGTCCATGTTTACTTATCCCGAGAATTCTTACCGAGACATGTGTATATCTTGCTATATAAATAAGCATTACAAATGTTATTATGTGGGAGGAGCATGATGATAGTGCATGTCATACATCTTATCTTTTGTCTTACACCAACATTTTTCTTTTTTTGGGAGCATTTAAGTTAAGACATCTCCATCCTTAAGAATGGTCTCTAATAAAATTGCAGGTTTTGCTGATTGAGTTAGCAATTCCTAGATCTAACTAATTATGTGATGTTTTGCTGACGACTTCACTTATACTTTAGGTAGGCGTTATTTATGTAACCACTTTTGACTTAATAAAAGTTCAATAAGATTTGAAATAATTGTATTCAAGGGCCCACTTATCCATTGGGATTAGTTGGACTGTATGTATAATGCTTAAAATACTTTTTCTCTTGCGAAGTTTGCAAAATGTACTTTTCACATTGCCTATGTCGTGCGTTCAAAACAAGGAAAGGGTCTTTTACCTGGCCTAACCCAACCCAAGCCCTTGTTTCTATCAAAAGTTATTTTTTTTCTTATAGTGACAGTCACAACCAGAAGCTATTCATGCAGGCGTCCAATTCCAATCCTGCCATGTTAATTCATGAGTACAGTTTACTGATCATGTGAATCAATCAAAAAGGGTAAAACAAATTTAATGCTAGTTTTGTGATGACAAGTAGGATTTATTTTCAAGAGATGGCTATTCTTTTTCATATCAGTTTTATTTAAGTGACGGATATGCATTACAGTATATTCATTCCTGAAAAAAATTAGTCAGCAAAAGCTATAAAAGCCGAAAATAAATTGGATGCCCACATTAGAGAGGATAAACAGTTAATTGATTTGCTATGTCAGTCAAATTTTAAAACCAGGGAATTGTTATATCGCTGCTAATCGGTCGTTGTACTTGAACCAAAACGTTTAATTACTGGCTATTCTGTAGTTTTTAAACTGATATGAATTATTGTGTATGTATATATTCTATAGTTCTAGGATATAACTAGATTCAGCCACCGCCTGTTGAAAGATGGAACTTAATACCAACAAGCCAAAAAATTTATAGTATTTAATTTAGTAACGCATGATTCCAAAATGCAATGTCATAGCTGATATAACATTTTTTAAAAAATATTTGATCAACTTTGGCCAGATTCAATGATGAAGAAGTATTGTATTTTGCCATTAAATCTGAAGGCAAAACGCATCACGTTTTTTCTTGATCAGACACTGACAAGTACAAAATGAAATCTCTACGATGCTGTTCGGGATGAATGAAATTGGTAACTCAGCGACAAAATATAGAGATCTTGTCACGAGTTCTTGTTTTCTAAGTTTGATAGTTAGGAATTAAAAATGATCTATCACAATTTTATTTTAGTTTGATACATTATAAAGTTCCACATTATATCTAGAAGTTAGATTGAAGCAGTTTATATAAATTTTCTTAATCCATTAAGAGGATTTTAAAAATAAACGTGATGGAATTGAGTTTGAAATCTAAAAAGAATAATATCTTAAATATGATGATGCTAACCGTGTTGAATGAACTTGCATAATGGTGTAATCTAGAACACTAACTGGTGGCGAACTTTCATGCTTCAATTCCTTTGCATGCAGTTCTATCTCTGAATAATAATGCATACAAGGTATGTTAAAGGTAAATCTAAATTCAGCTATTTGCTAACAAAGAGTGAGTCATGAGGGTCCCAGAAGAGATATGTATTTGAAAAGCTGAATTTATATCAAAGTTCATAGATTGTTGTCAATGCTGATTTGATTATTTTGGCTTTGTAATGAATCTTTCTATCTTAGTGATTAAGCCTGTGACTGAAACGTTGATTACTTAATTAACCAGGAACCTAATCTCTGCTTGGTTGATTATTGCTCATTTGTAAGAGTTGGATCAGAAGTCCTTTTCCTTCTTTGTGGCTCTAAATCACTTACTTACGATACTGTTTAGTTGAGAAGTGTGCCATCACCACCAGGCACACCCAATTAAGCCTCAGGTGAAAACGAGATGATTAATGTGACTTGACCTGAAATAATTTTTTTCAGAACCATTTCAAAATTATGAGTGTAGCAATCTAAGTGTGGCTTAGTTACCAAGCCTTAACGGTTGATTTGAAAATGCCCTTTTCTTATTACTCTTCTTAAACGAATTTAACGACGTGGAGATGCTAGAGTCCACCAATATTTGTAATTAAGTTTACAAATATAAATTGCTTATAAAACATTTGTTTTACATTCTCAACATAAATTTCTTGTCAAACCTAAATTTACATTTGCATAGCTTGTCTAACCACAAATCCGAACACATTAACAAGAACTGTTAATATAACAATCCACGACAAATTTTTTATAATTGGATTCTTGGAGAAAAATATAAAAAAAAAATTCCAAATTTTCTTGGAGAGCACCTTTGTAAAACAAACAGTTGAAAAAGTCTAAGTATCAGATGTTGGGTGCACATGGAAAAGAAATCTGTAATTAGGGAGTACGAAATGGGGTACGTAAATGAGACAAAACATGTTAAATAAAATTGACGCTAGTGACACTCCAAAGTATAAGAAAAATGGGACCATACAGAGTAGGTGAAAATCAATCCTCTTCAGGCATGCTTCGTTTTGAAACATGGACACACTGATCAGATAAACCTATTGGACCAAACATTAATTTGTGGTTTGTATCTCTATCTCTATATATGCAGCTAAATGTGACTAATATTTCCAAACTCGCTCACTGAGGCCTAAAACAAGATATTGGTGCAACCAGAAACAAAATGGTCACAACTGTTCCTTCATCACCAGCACTTTTTGTGGCCTTCCTCTTTGTCACAAGCTTCCTCTGCTCCTTTCCCGAATTTGTTCTCTCCACTAGTTCGAAGCATGGAAGCGTTACAAGGCACTACAAGTTTGATGTGAGCATTATATATATTAAAACTTATACCATGTAAACATATATTTATCTAGCAAGAGGTCTAAAGTGAGACTAGTTACTATATATATAGTGAGAGTTCCAAAGTGAAATGAGCTAAACTCTATAAACTAGTGGTCTAAATGCCTACCTAGTTGTATGCCTTTCTGCAGAAAAAAAAAAGGGTAATATGAATGTTTATTTTATTATATTTCCAGATAAGGTTGACAAATGTTACGAGGCTGTGCCACACAAAGAGCATGGTTACAGTGAACGGGAAGTTCCCTGGTCCCAGAGTTGTTGCAAGAGAAGGTGACAGAATTGTTGTTAAGGTGGTCAATCATGTTCCAAACAATGTCACCATACACTGGTATATATGATCTTAACTCTCTAAAAGTAATGATTTTGCATTAGTTATTCTTTGCCCACAAGACAAGTTTGCATAACAAAACAATGATAAAACTATCAGCATTAATTTCTATGCTACTTATTTTGTGCTCTAACTAGTATATGTCCATGCATGCAATGGAATATTGTGTGGCTACCAACTAACATATGTATCTTCTTGACAATAATGGTTTGGATGACAACAAAAATAGGCATGGAGTGAGACAGCTTCGAAGTGGATGGGCAGATGGTCCATCTTACATAACTCAGTGTCCCATTCAAACTGGCCAGAGTTATGTGTACAACTTCACCATTGTTGGACAAAGAGGAACCCTCTTCTGGCATGCTCACATTTCATGGCTAAGAGCCACTCTCTATGGACCTCTAATCCTCCTCCCTAGGAGCAACGAATCTTACCCTTTTGAAAAACCCCACAAGGAAGTGCCCATTCTCTTTGGTATAGGCCTCAAACCATTAACATATATAGAATAATACACATTTTTCAAATTTAATCTAACACAAGCATTTATATTTTTGAAAGAAAGGACAATGAATGAAAAAAAGCAAACTTTCTAATCTGTATTGCTTTAATGATTGAACCACACAGGTGAGTGGTGGAACGCAGATCCAGAGGCTGTTATTGCACAAGCCCTTCAGTCAGGGGGTGGCCCAAATGTTTCAGATGCCTACACCTTTAACGGATTTCCTGGACCCCTCTACAATTGCTCCAATAACGGTAAAATCTCGTTGAAGCTACATTAACTACCTTTGATCCAATGAAGAAAAAAATATACTTTTACGCAAAAAAAGTCTCAATTTTGTTTGTACAAAAGTGATAATATGAGATGTTCTAAATGGTTATTCATTAAATTGCTAATTACTTAGTGAGTACTGACAAAGGTTTTGACTTTTGACGTGCATGGTGACAGAGACAGAGACAAAGATGTTCAGGTTGAAGGTGAAACCAGGGAAGACATATCTTCTTCGTTTGATCAATGCTGCACTCAATGACGAGCTCTTTTTCAGCGTTGCAAATCACACCCTGGTGACCGTTGAAGCTGATGCTTCTTACGTTAAACCTTTTGAGTCCGAGATCATAGTCCTAGGACCGGGACAAACCTCAAACGTTCTCTTAAAGACAAAACCTGAGTACCCAAATGCCACTTTCTTCATGCTAGCAAGGCCATATTTCACTGGCATGGGCACTTTCGACAATTCCACAGTTGCTGGCATTCTAGAGTACGAGAAACCACTTGCTCCCAAAAACATTCCCACTATTAAACCCTCCCTTCCAGCCATCAACGACACTTCTTTCGTTGCCAATTTCTCAAGCAAATTTCGCAGTTTGAACACTGCCAAGTACCCTGCCAAGGTACCACAAAAAGTTGACAAGAGCTTTTTCTTCACGGTTGGACTTGGAACAAGTCCCTGCCCCAAAAACCAAACATGCCAAGGACCAAACAACAGTTCAAAATTCGCAGCCTCGATGAACAATATATCTTTCACTCTTCCTTCTATAGCACTTCTTCAGCAACATTTCTTTGGGCAGGCTAATAACGGCATTTACACCACTGATTTTCCTGCTGTGCCACTGAGGCCATTCAACTACACGGGGACCCCACCTAACAACACAAGGGTCACCAATGGGACCAAGACTTTGGTCATTCCCTTTAACACAAGCGTGCAAGTGGTGCTTCAGGATACTAGCATTTTAGGAGCTGAGAGCCACCCTTTGCACCTTCATGGCTTTAATTTCTATGTTGTGGGTCAAGGCTTTGGGAACTTCAATCCCATCACTGACCCTCCAAAATTCAATCTTGTTGACCCCGTTGAAAGGAACACTGTTGGTGTGCCCTCTGGTGGTTGGGTTGCTATCCGATTCCTTGCTGACAACCCAGGTGACACTCAATTACTATCATTCCTAGCTACCCCTTGTTGCAATCCTTTATTTATTTTCATCACTTCATAGTTTATGTTGAAAAAACACAAACTTTTACAAGTGAATTACCTAGTTAAGACTTCAATTCTGATTCAAAATTAAGACAGTGCATATAAATTTTGTTTATTTTATCTTTATCTTGTTGGATGATATGATTTAATTTAATGTGTATGATGAAACAGGTGTGTGGCTGATGCACTGTCACTTTGATGTGCACCTTAGTTGGGGGTTGAGGATGGCTTGGATTGTTGAGGATGGGAAGCTCCCTAATCAGAAGTTGCCTCCTCCACCAGCTGATCTCCCCAAGTGTTGATCATGCTTTCTGTCAATTTTTCCTTCCTATTGAATTTTCCAGTTCTAAGTTAATTAATTTCCGGATTTTTGGTTTGCCTACTATGAAAGAGTTATGAAAGAGTGAAGAGTCACCAGCGTAATAACCATTTCAGTTTTTCTTTCTTTCTATCATCCACAAACCTTCTGGATCACTTTTCTATACTTCCACTCCACCTAATTTTCTTGTGCGAATAAAATAGGTGTGTCTGGAGTTATAGCATCCAGAATATGAATGTATTTACCTTTCAAAATCTAATAAAAACTTACCTTCATTGAAATAATGTATTTTACTTTTCATTTTTATTACCAAACCAGTCTAATCTTATATGGTTACTTTAACCATAATGAAGCTCACATTTAATTTAAAGTCGTTTTTTTTAAGAAATTAGGAAACTTTAACTTCAGTTGGGACCATAATAGAGATATGTTGATCATAAGCAGAAATTTCTTTCTCAAGTTTAACCGCTAATAATTTCTGCTTATTTGTTTTGCTCCAATATCTCCAAAGGTTAGTGGAGTCCAGCTAATTCAAGATTCAATGTTCATGTTTGGTGACAAATGATTATGTGCATGTTTAGAAAAAATTGTTACTGTAAGTAGTTTGTTTTTTAAAGCAACAACAGTGTTGCTTTGGTTTTAATGAGTGAAGTTGTCTCTTCAAACGCCTATTCAAACATATTGTATGGCTCACTAATTTATGTTGACCTATAAATACAGAATAATAAATAATTGTTAAGAGTTTATGTAAATACAATAATGCACACATAAAGAAAAGATTTGAATTTGTAGCACTAGTGATTGCTTTATACTTTCTCCTTATACTTACTTTCATTTGGGTGAAATCTTGCAAACTAAAGCCTAATTAATGGTTAATGTACTAATTGCACCTAAACTAAGCTCATTACTATATCAAACTTCAGATTACAAATTTCCCCTTCAGGAAAGGAAAAAAAACGGAAGAATCCTTCAAAAACCAGGTTTTAACATTTTGAACTAAAGAGTCAGCCGTGTTACTTTTGTTTTTTTTATGGGGAAAACGAAGTAAGAATGTGGCTTGCATTTTCAATGCAGATCCAAGTGCTATTAAATAGTAATAATGAGTTGAAGCAGTTGAATTAAATATCCCTATGCTTTACCATAAAGAAAACAAACCTTTCCTTCTAAACGCACCAATATATATAGCCAAAGAGGAAATATGGAGAGGTGATAGGAGTCAGAGGTGAGATTTAACACATAAGAGCCTTAGTTAAGCATGATTTTAGTTTAACTATCATTGTTTAACAATAATCTAAAAAAGATTTAATCAAGATTAGATGAGCTTTGGCAGGAGGGTGTAGATTTTTGAAAAAAAACTTAAGATACAATTATATAATTATATAAGTACACTGATTCTGAGAGAGTAAAGTTTCAATCTGATAATGCACTAAAATATTTAACAAAGCTGATTATTATGCAGAGTAAGGAGATGAAACTTCAATTCCGATGAAAGAACATAATCAACACTTCCTGTGATATTATATTTAAGCTTTGTCTTTATACTTTTTCTCATGAAATTTAATCTCATGTAGTAGAAAACTAATGGTTCTAGAGATATTAAGATGTCTAGATGAGTTTTGTATTTGTTGATGATCAGAAATTGAATCCCTGAATGAAGGTAGACTAATACTTAAACGAAGTGTGTGTTTTTTTTGTGTCATATATATAGAGAGAGACATATGCTTCAAGCATTAAGTAAATCAATGTTATTACTCACCTTATGAAATTGGTAATTACAAAACGAATATATTCCGAGAAGAAAAAAAATCAGATCCCTTCAGCATTTTGCTACTATAACCATAACATAAGAATCTGAAAAGGGATCTGTGGTTCCTTCATGAATCACCATGCTTGTGCCAGCAAACTAACATGGCTACACACCTCCTCATGATGTAAAATCTGGCTTTGTGTTCCTTGGCTAAGCTGGTGCATTTTTTACCAATGGAGGGGTTCTTCTGTGAGAAGCTCCTAGGAATACTGGTTTTGGAAGTGGAGGAACTCTTTTGCGATAAGCTCCTCAAGAGAGGAGACTTTGAAGAAGAGCTTCTTGTTGAGCAACTCCTTGAGAACAATGACTTGGTGGATGATGATGTGCTTGCCTGGCTGCTCAAACCTGCTTCCTTCTTTGACACCTTCCACTTTTCATCCATCAAAAACCAACCAACAGTATATCTAGAACTAGCTATGAGACAGTGAGTGTGAGTGTGTGTTTGTGTGTGTGAGAGAGAGAGAGAGGAGAAAAGGTGAATATTTGATAGGAGAGAAGAAAGTTGGATGCAGTGGGACTGTGTAGTGTATAAAAAAGGTTCATGAGAGATCATAAAAAATTCTTGATGAGATTCGATGTTATAATGAGCTAATTAAATATTGAATGTACATATCAGATACATGCCTATACACATATTCATCATATTATAAACATTAGTTTCATGAGTCACCTAAAACAAAGATATGTTGAATGATAAATCATACTCATAGAGTCATACTCCTAAAACAAACATCTTAAGCATTTCCTTTCTCTGTGTCTCATGTTTTTTCTCCACTTTCTCCATTACTTTTTACTGTGCCTTAGACTTAGAATTTGGAAAGGGGAAATGTGTGCTTTTGGTTGATACAGTTGTTTTAGGACTAATACCGGAAACACTGTCCCTAAGAATGGCCTCATCAAATATCCACTTATTTTTTGGCCTTGGAGACGAACCTCTTGTCTGGTTCTAAAATGGGAAACTATTTATTATAATGGTCCATTGCAGTTTGTACATCTATATTGGCTGCATATATTTATGCACACGCATCTTACCAATGCTGGACCTGGACCTTCCAAATCTGTACCCTTCAACAAAACTAGTGCCCATTTGCTCAAGATGCTCTTCCTTCACCACAAAATGTGCAAAAGAATCAACCTTGACACTCATAAATAAGCAATATCCATTGTGGTCAAAAGGGGTGTTTGAATTAGATGTCATAATGAGCATAGCTTAAGAGCATTGTTGTGTTGTTCATGATCCGTGTCTTATTGGTATGAACGTGACTAGTGTTTGTCTAGTCAATTATTGTCATTGATGAAAACGGTTTTGAAATTCGCTACAAATACAATGATACTATGCAAAAGAAGACAATATACTCCTTAAACAATGTTTCCTGTTGCTTAATTTTCAAAATTATTGTGAGAGGGAGAGAGATAGTTTATTGGCAAGTGGGTGATTTGGTCAATCAATTTATGATTACAGCGATAACAAAAACTTCATTCTGCTTCCTGATTCGGTGCTAAAGCATCTTTTTCTCCTTTCTACCTCTGATATAGATATAGACATAAGTTTCAAAATTTTCCACTCTGAAAAAATGTGCATCACTTGCAGAACCTACAAACCGATCCTGCCAATAATTTCGTGACAATCACAAACTCTGCAAACTATATTCTAGGATTTAATAACACCCTTATTATTGAATTGGTTAATTTATTTATTGGAGGTATCATGTATTGGATTCACAGGCACATGACAACAACGTAGCAAGAACAGTAGTCATCAGATTCCAAATTTTTCGCTCTCAAAATATTGACTGAATTTAATATTTTCAACCAGAGACTCCTGCTGAACCTAACACATTGATTTTTGTTCTTTTTCATTTTTTACTAATATCTTAATTGAATTTGCCACACTCGGTTCTGCGGTGAGGTAACATAATGCAGCTATAAATATGTCACCATTGTCAAATTAACAAGAAAAAAGGATCCGAATGCAGCCAGCGATTTATTTGATTGAGTCAGCCTCTTCAAATTTAAGGTTAAATACTTACAAGTGTATATTGCAAGAAAATATTTAAAAACTACCCTTAAAAACTCGAAACATCTTTTGACTTCACTAATAAGGCCTTTTCTTCCTCCACCCCCAAGTTTTCAAATTGCACCCCCAATAAATTTCGAAATTTCAATTTTACCCTTCTGAAAAATTTACTATGGTGGGCTTTGAGTGAGTTAATGTTGGAGTGTTTGGATACATTTATGAAGTTTGTGTGCTTGTGTCTAAATTTTTATTTTTACTTTTTTTTTTTCAATTTTGTTTTTGATTGTACAATTTGAAGACCTCCTAAATTATATATTCATTAGTTTTTATTATAAAAATATTAATTGACTCGTATACTAGTTTGGTCATCTTTATGTTTGCATATAAAAATTGAATAAGAATTCCATACTTTTTAACATGACTAAAAGTTTCACACAGTCAACAAATATATTACTTTGAAAAAAAACAATGACGAAAAATGTTATAACAATAAAACAAGTGTACAATGTTAGGTATGTATATAAGAGATCACAAATAGAATATAGAACTAAACTACGACATATAGTGATGTTGTTAGAATCTGATAATTATATTCACTAAACTTTGTCAGTATAATCAATCTTCACAAGTTGTTACGTATATTTTTGAGATACACCTCGATTCAATTAAATTGTTGAATGTATTTGGCATAATATTATTGATGGTCAAACAAAACCAACAAATATAGTCTGTCTTTGCTTGAGATAGTAGATGTAATGTTCACAAGATTGACTTTCTTTGTTACTTTTGTATTGTTAATAAATAAATGAGAAAACAACTTTATTTGGACCTATAAAAAATCTGAACGGTTATTTTTTGGATTACATGTATTTTGTAAAGTAATTTTTAGTGAAAAAAATATTATTTCAATAAATGCAAGTAACATTATCTTTCATAGAACTTTCAACCTTTTATGTCAGTTTTACATAAATAAAAATGTTAAAGCAAAATGTTATATTCAAGAAAGATAAATTGTCTTGATAAGATAAAATTTAAATTCTTATAATTTAGAACTCCATAAAATTTTGGTAAAGAGAAAACTTAATTTTAAAATATGTAATTTTGATTTAATATTTAATTCTGTACACATTTATATCTTCTATTTTTATATTTTATATTTTTATTTATTAAACTACGTGCTTATATCAAAAGAGTATACCTACTTTTTCAACGAATAAGATTATGAAAGAAACATTTTAGATAAAAGAATGAACTAGAGAGGTGTATAAGTAAAGGTTTTATTTCAACACTTGATTATTATTGATTACAAACAATCATGATTATATCAACATCTACCATTATTAAAGCAAATTGTTATAAACAAGTTTAATTACTTACATAAGCATATCTTATCATTAAAGGATACCATTGTAATTTTTTTTCAACAAACCTTATTTTACATAAACTAACACAGTACAATAAAAGACTTTGTTCAAGTGATATTGGACGGTCTCTGCAGATAAACTTTATTTTAAAGTTTGAGTTGGTACCACGTTTCTTATGTAAATGTATAAATTAAGGAGATTCAATTATCCTTAAAAAAAAAAAACCTGAAACATAAAATTGAGGACTTAACTATAATACTATTTTTCTAAACTTTAAAGACTAAAATAAAGAAATAGAAAACTAAAATAAAATAACTAATAGGAGCAAATTATAGTATGTTTTTAAGAGTTCACAACAGAAAAAACAAAAGCAAAAAAACACAAAGCATTTATTCCAGTTTGGGCTGGGCATACATAGCTATCATACGTTGTGATATTTTACTATTCTATTTGTTATTACATCGAATCTCTTCACTTTATAAAACCTTTTTTAACAAAGTAAATTTATTTTTGTCTTCGCTCATCTTCTTCCAAACTTATTACCTGATTCGTTATTGTGAAATATAATTGAAACAACATGTTTGACGTAAGTTTGTTGAGAATTAGAGAATTAAATTAAGATTCATTCAACTTAAAAAAAAAACTTCTCAAATTGTTGAATCCAAACAAAAGTATCTTTTGTTTAAGATAATGAGAAACAAGAAAGACCTTTTTGTCTTCTTTATTGAAAAGAAAAGAAAATAAGGCTATCTAGAAAAAACATCATTATAGTGTAATTTTTATCTGGATTTATCAAAGTGATGTAAAATTTATTTTATTTTATAAAAATAAGTAAATTATATCATGATGAAATTGTATGAAAGTAACACATTTTCTAAATAAAATTTAATTTAATCAAATTAAAAAGAAAATCTTACTCTAATCACTCAACTTTAATAATTCAATTACGATACTCAAGTTTAACGACTTTAAAATGAAAAAACTGAAATAGTAATAATGTGTTAGGATTCCAATTAACTTATTTTGAATTTAAAAAATCAAATTTAGTTATAACCTCTTAAAATTTTAAAATAATTAAAAAAATAAAATTAAGTTGTAACGTCTATAAAATTTAAAATAATTAAAAAAACTAAAAATAAAATTAATTTATAACCTCTTAATTAAAAAAAAAAATAAGAAAACATCAAAATCTTATAGTGGCTACTGTTTCTACTGATCCATAACTAGTTTCTGAAATCGTGCTACCGTGATTTTAAAAAAAATTCACCACTTTCTTAAATATAAAAAAAATTGCATCATTTTAATGATTTTACCCATTTAACCCGTTGAACATTTGATAGCTAAAATACTCAACAATTTCTTTACCTTTATGACGAACACACATTTATTATTATTAAAATCATCAACTCTTCGAACTTGGATCAGTAATTTTTCATGAAAACATAAGCACCGATATTTTGGAACGGTAGGACATCATCACTTTATATCAATACTTCGGCGACTTCTCTCATAAAACGGTTTCAAACGGTACTTTATCTTAATTTTGTTTGTTTTAATATTTGATTTTAAACTCTTCTGATCCATTATGTAAGCGAATGTTTTTCTCATTTTGTTCTGTTGGATAAAGAGGACCACTACATCAATTTTTACTTAGTCTAATTTTGCGACCTAGATTACTCTGTTTCCATATGCTTAGCTTCAGATAATTTCCATTCACATTCTTTTTTTCTTTCTTGAAATTCTTTAGTTCGACCAAGAAATAATTTCTCTCCAGGAGCATGAATTTTTCAAGGATTGCGCGTTCTCTGTCGCGCTCATCAAGAGTGTGCTTTCACTTTCCCTTCAATTCAATTCATTTTTATTTATTTTTTTGCTAGCAGTCATAAAGGGGCTAATTTTTATGCTTGGGATGACAGAATTTGAATTTGTTACACGGTAACGGGAGATTGGGAACCCTTATAGGAATACCACGGACGAATGCGTCTTCTGATGGAGCGGAATCGGTATTAGGGTTTGTTAGGAGCTATGTTTCTTCTGCCAGAGCATCCAGTAACCGCATCTTTTCCAATTTGCCTGATTTTAATTCCGTTGCTGCAAACCCTAGGGTTCGTCGATTCTTTTCCAGTGAAGCCCCAAAGAAAAAGAGTGAGTTTTACCGGGCACGTGTTTAGCATCTGATTGAAAGTCTTAAATAATTTTAAGAATTGAACTCAGTTCTTTATTTGTTTGGCAGATTATGAAAAGTTTTATCCCAAAGAAAAGAAGGAAATTCCGAAGGAAAATGACAAAAAATACGATTCTAAAGGTAAATATAGAATCTTTTGTGCACACCCTGTTATCTTGTGAATTAGGAAGAGAACTGTGATAACTGGTATAATGAGTAAAGTGGAGGCTGTATTTCTTGTAATTTATATGTTGAACTAGTTTTGCGCATGACAGTTGATTAAGTAGTTTTTGTGTGTTTTGGGCTGTAAATACTCGAGGGAGGTTTTGTTAGCTTTTCCTTGCTAAGTTTATGTGTGGTTATCTGTCATTTTGGATCTTGACGAGTTGATTTATTTGTCTATTGCCAGTGTATATTTTTTAGTGTTGGTCCTTAATACATGAAATTTATTTCTTTATTTATGATGACAATCAAGTAGGATTCAATTCTATTGTCCATAGCCAGGGCTCTTTTTTCTGTTAACTTCAAACTTCAATTACAACTTTACTGTTTATGGGACATTTTGGGTTTTCAAACTTGAGTTCCAATCCCAAAATATGCTCTCTATCTCTCGGTGGTGCATTGATTTACTTGGTGACCTGTATGTTTTTGTCCAAGAATTAATCATATAACTGTATTCCAGTTTATTGAAGGGGTACCACTAACAACTTTTAATGCCTGGATTCTGTATTTAACATCAGACAACTCAAATGCAAACACAGATGGTCATGGAAATTTTCAGGAAGCTTTCATGAAGCAAGTTCAAAATCTAATCGCCCCATTATTGGTCTTGGGGCTATTTCTTACAACCTTTTCTAATGGTCCCCGTGAACGGCAGGAGGTAATCACAGCTTCTTTGTATTAGCATGACCAGTCCTTGTTTTAATTTGCTTGTGAGGGTGAAGTTGGGTCAAGAAGTCAATACTTGAATATTATCTGCATTCTATATGATGAAGATGTATGCAATGGTTTCAAATGCATGATAAGTGAACTTTGTACCATATGACTCCACAATAATCGTAATTTTATTGGTAAAGGGGGAAAATGGAAATATAAGAGAGATTATGAGATACAATATTCGAGTTCTGTATTGTGTATTATAATACTGTATTTGCTGAGACCGTCATCTAGTACTTTCTCAGGCATCACTCTACAGTTTCTTCTCTTCTTTCTTGTCCCCCTCTTGTTTAAGTACTTTCATATTAATTGATTAAATTCAATTCAGGTTAGTTAGTAATTATAATTTTTCGTATGCCAAAGTTTCCTTTTGCCACTGCAAATGTGTGTATATATCTGTAAGATGAGCTTTATGCTGCTGCAGTTGACTGCTTAGGCTGTAGCTTTCTAAAAGAAGAACTCTATTAGGATAGTCTTTATATCCCATTGTATTCTAGCATCTACTTGCATGTCTTCAACTGGATTGGTTTTTTAACAATGGTTGATATTTTTCTAGATCTCACTTTCTCAGAGGGTGTCTTTTCGATTATTATTAGGATGTGAATTCAACCATGTACCTTTTGGCTATGGTTTCTTTAGTTTCATTGTTATCATCCTTCTGGCACTGACCAAAATTTGATTCTTCGCAGATTAACTTTCAGGAATTTAAAAATAAGCTTTTGGAACCGGGATTAGTAGACCATATTGTTGTCTCAAACAAATCGGTTGCCAAAGTATATGTAAGAAACACTCCTCGCAACCAAACAGATAGTGAAGTAGTCGAAGGGACCCTGCCTGCAAAGGAATATGGAGGTCAGTATCAATATTATTTTAATATTGGAAGTGTTGAGTCTTTCGAGGAGAAGCTACAGGAAGCGCAAGAAGCTCTTGGCATTGACCCTCATGATTTTGTGCCTGTGACATATTCTGCTGAGATGGTTTGGTACCAGGAACTGATGAAATTTGCTCCAACACTGTTGTTGTTGGGATCTCTCTTGTTTATGGGAAGGAAAATGCAAGGTGGACTTGGTGTTGGTGGAGGTGGTGGTGGTAATGGGGCTCGTGGAATATTCAACATAGGAAAAGCCCATGTTACAAAAGTTGACAAAAATACTAAAAATAAGGTTAGGAGAATTCTGTTTCTGATGTTTTTTTTTTTCTCTTTGTTTTAAATAGCATGTCCAGTTTTAATTATTTCCTCTAGAGGAGTAGTGTTGGTAAGTTACTTGGCAATAAGTTCATTTAAAAAACAATATTTATCTTCTTTTTTTTTTATTTCGTTTAGATCTATTTTAAAGATGTTGCTGGCTGTGATGAGGCAAAACTTGAAATTATGGAGTTTGTCCACTTCCTCAAGAACCCAAAGAAATATGAAGAACTCGGTGCAAAAATTCCAAAAGGTGCTCTCTTGGTCGGTCCTCCAGGTACAGGAAAAACACTTTTAGCAAAAGCAACTGCAGGGGAGTCTGGGGTGCCATTTCTTTCTATATCTGGTTCTGATTTCATGGAAATGTTTGTTGGTGTTGGACCGTCAAGGGTGAGAAATTTGTTTCTGGAAGCAAGGCAGTGTGCTCCTAGTATAATATTTATTGATGAGATTGATGCAATTGGTCGAGCAAGGGGGCGTGGTGGTTTTTCTGGTTCAAATGATGAGCGTGAAAGTACATTGAATCAATTGTTGGTGGAGATGGATGGTTTTGGAACCACTTCTGGGGTTGTTGTGTTGGCAGGAACGAATAGACCTGATATCTTAGATAAAGCTCTTCTTAGGCCTGGGCGATTTGACCGCCAAATAGCAATTGACAAACCTGATATTAAAGGTCGTGACCAGATATTTCAGATTTACTTGAAGAAGATCAAACTTGACCGCAAACCTTCATATTATTCTCAAAGACTTGCAGCCCTTACTCCTGGATTTGCTGGAGCGGACATTGCTAATGTCTGCAATGAAGCGGCTCTGATTGCTGCAAGAAGTGAGGTGAAACAAGTCACAATGGACCATTTTGAATCAGCCATCGATAGGATCATTGGTGGTTTGGAAAAGAAGAACAAGGTATGTCTTAATAAGTTTTATATTCTTTTTAGGTAGGCTTGTGAGTGAAAGGGCGGAGCTGGATGTTTTAGTTTATAGAATTAGAAGTCCTGCATATTGTAGGGAGTAGAATGGAGATATTATAAGAGAGCTGGATGTTTTATGTTTAATTTAATACATTAATGATCCCTATGATGTCAGTAATGGTTGGCATGGCTGCTATTGCAGCGAAGTGGGGCAGAGTGCAGTGGTGAGGCACCACAAATTTGTTACATTGCGTTATGGAGTCGTGGGTCCTTAGGGTTTTATGATGTAGGCAATTGTTTCTTGCATCATATCATTTTTTAAGCTGCACCGTATCACTGAACGAAATGACTTAAATGCCTTTCTGTGTTTCTAATTCAATGGCTTCTGGATTTAGAATTCTGGAACCTATTTCCAGAAAAGGTTTTCCAGAATGTAAATTTTACATTCTGGAAAATGTATTTCAAACATTGTATTCTAAAAAACATATTCTGAAATGTAAAATTTACATTCTGGGAAATGTTTTCTGGAAAACTTATTTCAGAAAACACCCCTTTCATGGATTTGAAATAAAATGTTAAGGGCGTTCCTGGTATTTCCGAAATTGATATGGTGCAGGAAGTAATTGCCCATGATGTAGTACTATCATTTCTCATCTGTTGGGCCTTGGTCCTCAATTTGAGTCCAACATCGTATTGTCATGGGGACTGCTTTTTAACGTATAATTTGTGGATAGGTATTTACATTATAAAATAAAAAACTAAAGTATTAATAATATATACAAAATATGTGTGTGTGTGCGTGTTTTTAAAATGACAACCATGAACGACAAAATATTGTAAATATTTGTCTTTCGTTCTAAGTTACTATGGATATACATGTAATGGGAGGACAATGAAAGAGGAAAGTTTGGGATGTTCACTTTTGTAAAATGTTATTCTTTTTATGTGTAATTATTTAATTACATATATAATCCTATATATTTTATTTGTTTGTCTAATAAGCGTGCTAATGAATGGAATGATACTTCTATAACCTGAGACAAAAAAGGTGAATTAGATTTAGTTAGCGGTTCTCTTAATTCATAGTTAATATACTCTGATTTCCTCCCCACAATAGGGTGTGCAAAAGCTTTTCTTTATCTGCTGAATTAAGATATGTTGCATAAAACTTATCCAGCCAAAGTTGGACTTAATGAATTTGAACAATATGATGTATGCTGAATCTAGTGCCCTTTCATTTTTTTGTTTCAAAGGACCGACTGATATAGGGTCCTTTTGTCTCTGTTTCTAAGCTGCAGAATTATTTTATCTTAGAATTTTGTTGAGTTAAAACTTACACTTTGAATTGAAAATGTTAAACTAAAGAGGATTGAAACTCTGTCTTTTCCGTTGCTGTTTAGTGTTTCTCTAATATTGAAAATTGTTTCCTAACCAGGTAATGAGCAAGGTGGAAAGGCGCACTGTTGCTTACCACGAATCAGGCCATGCTGTTGCGGGTTGGTTCTTGGAACACGCCGAGCCCTTGTTAAAAGTAACTATCGTTCCACGTGGCTCAGCAGCTCTTGGATTTGCACAATATGTTCCAAGCGAAAACCTTCTCATGACAAAGGAGCAGCTTTTCGATATCAGTTGCATGACACTTGGTGGTCGGGCTGCTGAGCAGGTCATTTTTCTTAACTTTCTTATGTTTCTCTTGTATATTTTTGCTGTATGGCTATTTCTTTCTATCTTGTTATGTCGTTCATTGCATTTATATCTTTGAGGTGTAAATCTTGTTACTGCTCAAATGCATGAAAATTATGTTTCCCTCCCTTGTCACTGCAGGTTCTAATAGGGAGAATATCAACAGGAGCACAGAATGACTTAGAAAAAGTTACCAAGATGACATATGCCCAAGTAGCAGTTTATGGTTTCAGCGACAAAGTGGGTCTCCTTTCGTTCCCTCCAAGAGAGGACTCATTTGAGATGTCCAAACCATACAGCAATAAAACTGCCGCAATCATCGATAGCGAAGTGCGCGATTGGGTGAACAAAGCATACGAACGAACGGTACAACTAATCGAGGAACACAAGGAACAAGTTACCCAAGTTGCTGAGTTGTTGCTTGAAAAAGAAGTACTTCACCAGGAGGACTTGCTTCGAATTTTGGGTGAGCGACCATTCAAGGCTATTGAACCTTCCAATTATGATAGGTTTAAGGAAGGGTTCCAAGAAGAGGAGGAAAAGGCAGCAGAAACTAACGTTGTAGATGTGCCCGAGGAAGGTGGCGGCTCCTCTCCCTTAGAACCCCAGGTTGTTGCCAGATAGTTGCCAAATATATGTTTCCTCATTATGCTCACAGGGACAACCAAACCTCATGGTAACTGCTAAATATTTATTTTCACTTTTTTTAGTTTTTTATCTCGGTATTATTAAAGACTGAAAGTAAAAGTGTCAAAATAAAAATTATAATAATCTATATGTACTATTATGTAGTAAAAAATTATACAGTAAATTAATTCAGAACATTATCATTTATATAACTTTAAGATAAGTATTACAAAAATTAATAAGTTTATTTTGTATATTAGTTTATGATTAAAAATAATAAAGTTTTTACAGTTTCATACTTGTACTGCTTTTTTCAATAAAAATTCAGTCAACACAAGAATCTAAAAGAAATCTCTGCCTTTCAAAGTTGCACAAGTCATTTGGTGAACGTCGCTATCAAGAAAACCTCCCAATGCTTAATAATTAATTAAATAACTGCAATTATACAGACTATATGATTTATGCACGTGAAGCAATATGATGTTTTTTTTTTTTTTTTTTTTTTTTGGTTGGACCTTTCGTGGTTTCCTCAGCATGTTATTGATTTGTCTGAGATAGATATAGAAGTAGAAACATGTAATGTAGTGTGAAAGAATATTTTCTCAATTAATTATGAATTAATTTTAAGATTTTTTAGATACATATAATAGAGATAACAATAAAAAAATGTAATTAAATAAAACTTATTCATAAATTATGACAAGTTTAGTATCAGTTAAATAAAAATTTATAATAATTAAAATAATTTTTATTAACTAATTTTTAAATATGAAAATAATACACAAATGCTTTAAAAATGTTTGTTAAGAAATTGGTGTAGTAAAACAACAACCATTGGTGTGGATCAGATCACACTAAGTTATTTTTTTATAAATGTTATAAAAATTGGACTCGGTCTATCTAGATTAAACTTGTGGATGACCTACCAATCTATTAAAAAAACCACTAATTGTAAAGATGATGTTAATTTAAAAATTTAATTATTTAGATCATTGTGTATTATATAAAGCTTCAAAAATTTGGATTTGATTGATAAAAGTAATGTTAAAATTTAGAAATCTTAAAAAATTTATGAAAACTAAGGAGTGGCACGATATTTTTATTTTTTTAATTATTATGCATCATGCACTATATGAAATCTTTAATTACTCATTATGAGGTCTTAATTTTCATATATTTAGTTTTGTTGAATATATAAAAAGTCAAAATATTTTTTTTATTTTCTTATGCTAAAATTAATTATTTTAAAATTTAGGTGGACTGGTTTGTTTAAACCGTCATATTGATATTTTATGATCACTAAGTTAGTTGGATCAATCCATTTAAAGGATTAATTAAGGGGATTCACACCTAAGAATTTGAATCAACATCTTTTGACAACTAACTATAGAGATGATATGAGTGTAATTAGTTCCTTTCTATATGATCTAAATTGTGTTTAATTTGAGGATTTTTTTATATATAATGATAAGATATTACTTCATTTTAAATTTAATTATTTTTAATTTGAAATAATAAAAATGGTTTCATTATATGATTTTAATATGTAACTTTTTCAAATTAAAATTCATAAATATAATAAATGAATGCAGGAATTTTAACATTAAAATTACATGTTTTTGACCGAAAACGTTCAAATTAATAAAAATAAAATATCTTGTTTACGATAATATTGTTTTATTTTTTATTATTACTTAAAAAAAATCTTATAAGAAAGTAATTTATATCACTTTTGGAATATGTTATTAAGTTTTAATATTTGAGACTACTTCATATTATATCTTTCATTGTATACATGAATTGTCTAACAAATATGTTTCCAATAGGAACCTAACATGACATGGTAATTCTTAGTGTACTTCATTTAGTTTCAGTGACTATTCGTCCCTGAATAGGCTGTAAAATTCTCTATTAACTTCTTATTCTTACATTCTATAGCCTAATACATATCATACTCTACTTATACAATGTTATATTGTCTCTTTATTAAATAACTCACACAATTCATATAAATAATTCTCATCTCATTTAATATTAAAGAAATATTTATACAACTACAAATATAAATAATTTATATGAATCAAAACATTATAATATAATTATATAACAGTGAAACCTTAGTATTCCTTGTACTTAAGTACAAAAGGTTTTGTAGAAAACAAACATGTCAAATCTTAATCACCTAGAAATGGTTTTTAACCGTCAAAACACCATAAATAAAACTCTAAACTCATAACTTCTTTCTTATTCAACAACTTTGATAATATTGTTGGATGCAAAATTTTAAAAAGTTTATAATTTTTCTAGGTGATTTGAAGCATTTTTATGATAAAATATGTTGTTTTAAAAAGAAATTTTAAAAAAATAGTTTAAATTTTGATAATTTAAATTTTTACACATTAATTATGAATTTGAATTTCTTTTTATAATTTAAACTGGTATATCTTATATTTGTAATCCCTCATAAATTCAGTTTCTATTGAATTGTCATAAAGTTGGATAAAATTAAGATTAAGATGTTACCAATTTGACTAAATTAAAGTATCATAAATTTGACATAATTTTTAACTAATATGACAAATGTTTAACTTTTTTTTTAATCAAACTCTTTATTATTTTCCTAATAGTTAAGCATTAATCAACTTTTTAAAAAAATACTATAAAAGAAAAATGAAATGTATGCTTAATGTGAGGAGATTTTTTTTTTTTTTTTTACATTTACTGATAAAATATTGCTTTATTTTAAATTTAATTTTTCTAAATAAAATAATAAAATGGTTTTATTACATGATTTTGATTGTAACTTTTCAAATTAAAATTCATAAATATAATAAATGAATGCACTAATTTAAACATTAAAACGTTTTTGACCGGAAACGTTTAAATTAATAAAAACTAAAATTCTTGTTTATGAGAATACTATTTTATTTTTTTATCATAATTACTTCCAAAATAAATAAAAGTTGACATAAGAGAATAATTTATTTAGTGTTTACATGTTATGTTTTTAAATAATTAAAGTATATTAATATTTTAAAATTTTAAAATTCAATATGAATCATGAATTTATAAATATACCAAATTAATAAATAATTCAAAATAACTAATAAATGAATACTAGAATTCAAATGCCTAGTAATGAAATCACTAAGATCTATTGTCCTCTCTACAATATTGAGTAATTACTCATTTTTCCTAATTGGACAAACTAAAATTGTCATGATTGAGAAAATTAGGTAATGTAATTAATAACATTAAATTTATCTTAAAAGTGTGTTTTTTAATTTACTCCTGCATTGTTTTTTTATAATATAAGGATAGACCGCCAATTATTTGTTGGTTTGTCTCTTAATTTTATTCTTTTACTTTTCATATTTTATTTTATGGATAAATTAGTTTGGTGATTTGTTTTTCTTTATTCTCTCCATATGTTTAATTTAGTCAAATAATCTTGTTTCCTTATTTTTTTTAATACTACTTTTCAATTTAATTATAAAAAAATTAATTTGTTTAAGAATAATAATAAATAAATTGTATTTATGTCATAAAAAGGATATTTTAAATTATATATTTTTCATTTCTTTTTAAAAGGATACATTTTTAAATAATTTTATTTCTATTTAGTTGTTAGTTGTTAAAGTTTGTATTCTTTTGTTATTTATACCATCACCCTTCATTTTATCTTTATTTATATTTGACGTACAAAATAAAAAGATAAAATAAAAAAATTATAACTATTTTATTAAAGTCAAAAAAATTATTTTATTTCTTGACCTTAAAAAAAAAAGAAAACATTAATTTGAGAGATAAAGACATATTCAAAATAGTAGTATTAAATCAAATTTAGAAAATTGAAATTTACTTATATTTAAGTTCACTAAATATATAATTATTTTTATACATATATAATTTATATATATATATATATATATATATATATATATATATATATATTATATTGTATGGCGTCACCAATAATTGAGTTGGATATTATTATTCATTGATCATGTATCATGTATATACTACTTGTGGAAGTATTTACTTTTTCACATTTATTTTAAGTACTCACTTTTTCACATTTATTTTATTTCATAACCCACTCACTCTACTCTTAGGTGATCCCATAATCGCAAAGTGTCTTTTAAATATATTATTATTATATTTAAGTTGAATGGAATATCTTTAATGTAAATTACTTTATCCTCTTTCATCATTAATAACTTTATTATTTTAGTTTCTTTTGACAATTATAGTGTAAATTATATAAAAAATATCAAAAATACTTTTTACACAAAAAAATTATACTATTATTAGAGAGTCTAAGACTTCAATAAATTTTCTTACTCCCTTCACTTATTAATATAAGAAAAAATTTACAAGAAATTAACTATTATTTTCCTGAGATATATATAATTTTTACACAATATTTGTTTATTTTTATTACATATTGTGGGTATATATATTTTCTATTAATGAACAGTGATTTTTTCAGAAAATCATTAATGATAAAGGCAAATTTAGTGTATTGATAACATTTAAAAAAATTAACCAACCATAAAATTAATTGTTTTAATTGCTCTATCGCATGATATTAGAAATCTCGTATTTTTTTTATAACTAAATATAATCACGATTGTTTTCACTATAAAAAAAAAAAAAAAAAAAACAAATTTTTTTAAAAAAAAAAAAAAAAAAAAAAAAACTCATAAAAAGACAAGAGGAGAGTACAAAAATTAAATATGTTTTTTTTATAAAGTATGCGTTAAAACTCACTATACATTTAATGAAATTTTTAAATGTAGTCAATGACTAATAAGTACTATTATTAAACAATACATGTGAAATGAAATAATTAAAAATAATTGTCTAAGCAGTCCTAATCAAGGAAGAAAAAATGTTACAAAACTTTATTTTATCACGTGAGAAAAAGGTTTAGCTTATAGTATATGTATCTTTTAATTTATTTTGATACTTTACTATTAGAAAACATTTTGGTTTATTAGTCTTAAAGTTCGAACGATTGGTTTGTTTGAAGCCATTAAAAATTTAATTTTTTTTATGGTTTTTTCATTGCTATTGATTAAAAAGTAGGAAGAAATATTTTTAGAGGGTATAACATGACTAAAAAAATATAATATAAAAAGAAGTGAAGAACGTGTTTTGATAAAATAAAAACGAAGAAGGTGTCAACTTATTCAAAAATTAGACGAGACAAGTCAGAAAGGGATGCCCTGAAAAAAGTATTAGATGTTTCTTTCTTCTCTTTCCAGATCTTTAACCTCCTTAAAACGTCGTCGTCGTCGACGTGTATAGGCTCAACAATCCAGCACTTCAGGCGAATCTTATTCTTTATTCTTTTCAAACGTTAGTTTTCTATTTAAACTCTCTTCGCCTCCTTCTTCTCTCATTCTGTTTCATTCCTTCCTTTCTTCTTCCTCTTCCTCTCTCGCTACTGCAAATAATTTCTCATTCTCTCTCTTTTCTGAATCTGCTTCGCCTTCACTTCAACATTGCTAAATTGTGCTCGCCCCCACTTGGTTTTATCTCCGTAAGAAGAAAAAAGTTTTCGTTTTTATGTTAAATTTTTTATTTTTTTTCTCTGGGTTACCGAAATGTGTTTTTGGGACAAACATGGACAAACATAGGCGGTTTCATTTATGTTTCTGTGATGTTGTTTTCTTTGTTTTTTGGCTTTATGTTTTCCTCACTAAATGTGGTTTTGAACTTTATATTTTAATTAGGTATAAGAAATTCAAGTCAAAATGGATGACGAGCACAAGTTCCAGGAAGTTCAAAAGCCAAAATATGATTGTCTTTTGTTTGGTAAGCCTTCACCATCAATGCTGTTTTTTTTTTCTCTCTCTATCTTACTATCCCTTCATTGTCCTGCCTAGCTTTTATTTTTTTTATTTTTTTTTGTAAATTTCAGATCTTGACGACACCCTTTATCCTTATAGTTCTGGAGTTTGTGAACAAATAGCAAAGAATATTGAAGGTACTGAATTTATGGAGTTCTATTATTGGAATGTCAAAAAATTTATACAGTATAGGACAATTATCTCTCTCATTTTGTTCTGTATGTTTATCTTTTTCATGTTCATATGCTTCTCAATCGAAATTAAAGGGATGACAAAATGTTGTCCCGTTTCGATATTTATAAATTATCTGGAATTAGCTGAACTTAAAAATAAGAAAAACTCGGGTTTATTGCAGAATATATGATTCAAAGGCTTGGGATTGAGGCCGATAAAGTTGCCGAATTAAATGTTCCATTGTACAAGGTTTATGGAACAACAATGGCTGGTTTAAGGGTATGATTTTTATAAACCTTCAAATGAATTGTGTATTAGAAACATTTATTTAGACGAAATTGATGTTTAACAAGAATCAGCCCTTCTTTCTCTTGTCCTATATCACCAGGCAATTGGCTATGACTTTGATTATGATGACTATAATAGGTAATTTGTCTACATGTTTGTTTCTTTTCTGGTTATTTTTCTATTTAGCCATTCATTTCAGTCGGGTTTAAATCATGTGGCATTTGATTGAACAGTTTTGTTCATGGGAGATTGGAATATGATGTGCTGCTGAAACCAGATCCTGTTCTCAAGGGAATTCTGCAAAGCTTGCCTATTAGGAAAATTGTAAGTTTCTATGTTGTTTTCTAATGGTGAAAATGACACCTACTAGAAATGCTGTTTTCATGATGATGATATCTATTCTTGGTTTCTCTTTCAGATATTTACAAATGCAGATTCGAACCATGCAAATAGCGCACTTGAAATTCTTGGATTGGAGGACTGCTTTGAAAGAATTATAAGCTTTGACACTCTGAATCCCTCCAACCACACCAATCCTTCTAATGACAAAGATGGCAGTGAATCCAGACTTACCACCACAGAACTTTTGGACATCTGTGAGCGTATGAGCCGGCATGACTCTGATATGGTGCTTCCAAAGACCCCCCTTATCTGCAAACCCTTTGATGATGCATTTGAATATGCTTTCAAGTTAGCAGACATTGATCCTCATAGAACAGTAAGAACATGCACCCTTCCCTCATTAGGTGTTAGTTTCTTCCTTTAGTTTCAAAATAACTAATTAACAAGGTTGGTTTCTCAACTGTTTTTAAAAACTGTTTTATTTTTAAAAAAAATGGGTAACTTCTTTTTCTAAAATCTATTTCTTCAAAATAAAAAGATTTATTTTTTCTTAAAACTGAAAACAGAAACAGGTATATGTTTTTACTATGTTCTTAATGTTTTTAACAAACATTAGGGCAGTTAAATAAATGCTGAGAAAGGGTATTAAAACCACTGTCATGGTTCTTAGTTTTTGCTTTTTCACTGTTACTTCTCTGCATCTTTGGTTTTACATTTTCATTTGACAAATGACATAATTTATTCACTTCTGTTTTTGTTACTTTTGCTCTTTTCAGTTGTTTTTTGATGACAGCATCCGCAATTTACAGACAGCCAAACGCTTGGGCCTCCACACAGTTGCGGTAAGAGTAATGAAATGAGTCATAAGGCACATATTTTATGTAACATGTACACACTTTGGGGGTACATCTTCATTATTGCATACCCCTTTGAAAACATACACTAAGTGAATAATTTTTCTTAATGAAAATGCTACGTTGAAGCAGGTAGGTACATCTGTTCGTACAACAGGAGTTGATCATGCATTGGAGAGTATTCATAATATGAGAGAGGCATTTCCAGAGCTTTGGGATGCTGAGGAGAAGCACGAATTTGTGCACTACAAGAGTGGAATTGAAACACCAGTAAAAGCTTAGCTTAGAAGTTTAGAATGTTTGTGATTTTCTATTTATAATATATATGAAAAATAACTGTAGTTGGAGACAGATCACACACAGCATATGAATGTGTTTGTGGTTCATATTTACGGATGGCGTCATCTGATGGAGCTTTTTTTTCACCCCCACATGCATCAAAATTAACAGTCACTCATTCCTATATATTAAAATATGAATATTTTCCATGTGTTCATGGTTTCATTTTTCATTTTGGTTTCAATCATAACTTATTTGATAGTGTTCAGAATACGTATTTTTATAACACTATTCGTACTACAAGCATGGAGTGTGAATACTTCTATATTAAACATTAAATAAATTTACTAAATGTCAAGAAATTTTGAGACCACAAATAAAATTAGAGCTTTTAGTTTAATGAAAAATATTGATACTCATCATTTTTAATTTTTGAATTATGAAAGTATCTAATAAAAAGCGTTGTTCAATCTTACTATATGTATGCGTACATTTGGAATCAAAGGTTCTTTTTCTTGCAATAGAAGATGACGGATATAGAAATTTTTAGTTGAAGTTTTCTAATTTCATTAGATTTATTTTTAGAAATTCAAAATAATTAGAATATAAAGTTAGATAGTAAAAATTATAAGCTTAATCTTCAACCCAAACTAAATTAAACAATACTTCCTAAGCAATTGCTTCCTTCCACCAAGGTGTTTCGTAAAGTAACTTTTGAAATATATTTTCGGAATATATTTCTAAAATATGTTTCGGAAAATAGATTTTGAAATATATTTTTGGAAAATTATTTTTTGAAAATTCAAAAAAGTATATTTAGAAAAGACGTTCTGGAAGGCTCTTTTCCGAGACACATTCTGAAATGCCCTTTACGGAAAGGTTTAAAATTTTGTTTATTTAGAAAAGGATTTAATAATATTTACCACTTCAAAAAGGTTTAGAATTTTGTTTATTTATATTATTTATTTATTTATTTTATTTTATTTGATTCTCAGTTAAATTGAATCCTTTTAATAAAAGTATAACATTTTCATATATAAGAATTCATGTTGTTTGTTTTATCATATGAATTATCATAAAATAAAAATTGTTAATATTTATTTATTAGCAATACTATAATTAATTTGGTGAAAAGGGTTATTTAAAATTGAAGAACTTATTTAAATGTTTTATGTATAAAAATAAATTGAATAAAATAAATAGATAGTATTAAAAGTTAATTAAATTTATTGATAGTTATTCAGAAAGAACCCTATTCTGTAGTTAGGAAGTTGAGGAGCATTACTCCACTTAATAATTCTAATAATCAGAATCAATTTCTTAGCTTCAAAACATTCACAGTGAACACATCTTCCATTTTTAGAGGGACTCTATTATTGATAAAAAAAATAATACTTAAGGTATTACCTGAATATCTGAAATTTAAAATAACAAATAAAGTTAATTGATTGTTATAATTAATTTTAAAATTTGTGTTAATTTGAATTTATCATAAACAGTACTTTTATATACTTTATAAATAGCTTCAGACGATTCAAAATAGCATTTATAATATTTTAAATACTGAACATAAAAAAAATCTTTTTATATAAATTTTCATTTCGAAACTGAAGGAAAAATGTAAAATTTTGTAAAAAATAAAATAAAAGACTCCTTCTCAATACGAAATTGAGGAAAATGATTAAATAATAAAAATAAAAAATAAACATTCTAAAAGTTATTTAAGAGTCGAGGTCGAGTCTTTACAATTGTTGTAATTAAAAAATAGAAAAATTATGCTCTTGTTAATTTATTTTTCATGAAGATGTAACTCTGTAATTGACACTTGTATCATGATATATTTATTTTATCGTGATATATTTATTTTATTATGATATATTTATTTTATTGTGATATATTTGTTTTATCATGTTTCTTTCTTGATTTCTTTCTTTCTTTTTTGTTTTCTTTCTTTATTTTTTGCTTGCTTTCTTTATTTTTTGTTTTGTTTCTTTTTTACTTTCTTTATTTCTTCCTTTCTTGCTTGCTTTCTTTCTTGTTTGCTTTTTTTCTTGCTTTCTTTCTTGTTTTCTTGCTTGTTTTCTTTCTTGCTTTCTTTGTTTCTTGCGTTCTTGCGTTTTTACTTTCTTTGTTTTTTGCTTTGTTTCTTGCTTTCTTGTTTTCTTTCTTTCTTGCTTTCTTTCTTTTATTTCTTGCTTTCTTTTTTTTTTCTTAATTTCTTGCTTTCTTTCTTGTTTGTTTTCTTTTTTGCTTTCTTTCTTGTTTGTTTTCTTTTTTGCTTT
>Ga0209700_100755_pt1 | contig 64426 bp, 23 predicted proteins | sample SiratroredBW_FD_187528 | JGI IMG/M metagenome (GOLD analysis project Ga0209700, IMG submission 187528) | Root nodule microbial communities of legume samples collected from California, USA - Siratro red BW (SPAdes) (version 2) | ecosystem: Host-associated > Plants > Roots > Nodule | place: USA...
AAAAATACATTTTCCACAAAAAAAAAAAAAACGTAAAAATCCTAATGTTGTTTTATTTTTATCAATTAGTTAAATATGTTTTGTTAAATATTTAAATTTAATAAGCTACTTTACCACCTTTATACTTTAAACTAATTAATAATCTTTAACTAAAAAGATATTATTTTAACTAATTTATTAACATTTATTGCAACAAGTTCTAAGTTATCATGCCAAATTTTTTTGTTGCTTCGGCCTTTTGATATGGATCATGATTTGAAATTGACCCATTTATGTTTTAATTCTTTAATATTGAAATTGGGTCAAGAGTTTGGGTTTTTTTTTTTTTCATTACGAAAAGTTTTTTTTTTTGGGTATAGGAAGTGGCTGCCCAAGAATTAAAAGTAGTTGACTTTAGGTTGTTATTCAATACTTAGTCCATTTTTTCTTTTTTTTTTCTGTTAATTATGTTTAGATTAGAAACAAAAGTATTAGTTGCAATAATTGTGGGCATTAGGCTTGATTCAAAATATCAGGTGCATAAGAAAATAATGATTTGGTAGAATACGTTATTAGTTTATTACATGATGTAGGTACTTGATTTATTCATCATTGATAATATAAGACTGGTTTTTCCTTCTCTAGAATAACATGCTTATTTAAACCAATAAACTAAATTAATTTTAGATAAACTAAGTCAAATATATCGACAATATGTCCCCCTTGACAACAATTTGATTAAGAAAAAAAATATTTTCTTAAGTGACCACTCAATTTCTAATATTATCCTTTACATTAATTTATTTATAATTTCTAGCAACTAGTTTTTAGTAATAAATTGTTTTAGATTCACTTCCTTTTTTTTCTAAACCATGTGTTTTGAATAAAGAGTGCATGCGACATAAAAATTTTTTAAATCTCAAATTTTATAATTTCTAAATATATTTCAATATTAAATAAATCTTTCTTTGGTTATTGTATTAAGCTTGTATTATAACAAGTGCCTCACACACGAAGACTTGATAATTTCCGAAACTCCTGACAATATTTTCTTAAATTAAATAAAAAGAATTATGTTCACATACTTTTTGTTTGGTTATTAAAGAGCCCCTTGTTTTAGGTGAATGACTTAATAATCCCTCTCTTCTCCAAATTCTGAAAAAAAAAAAATCAAGCTTAATTCTTTTTATAACCCATGTCACATCTATATCCCAAAATACAGCTACTAATTATAATTGTTAGCTAAGTTATTAACAAATCCCAAAATAAAATTAGAGCTTTTTTTATCTGTTGAGAAAAATGCTATATAAATCTGCTTTCTTTTTCAAAAAAAAAAAAAAAAAACTAACTGAATGTTTTAACATCTATATTTTAAAAAGAAATATTCTTTTTATGGATCCTTCTATATTACCCTTCCTGGAAATCAAGTTGAAATCAAAATTAAAGCATGTAGATAAGTGCAGTAAGAGAAGAACTTCAAAAATATAATACAACATTAAAGAGAGTATGGACCACCAATAGTAAGCTACAAATCCAACCGAAAAAGACATGACGGAACATGGAGCACAATGATAACAAAGAAAGCAGTATTATCTGTTAAAGATGCATTGCACCACCCATTATGACAGCAGAAAGTGAAATTAAATGAGTACAATTAAGCCTCATAGATTGCATGGTAGCCAAATATATGGGAGCAAGTGCATGAACTTATCAGACATACTATACATCCCAAAAAGAACAATCCTTTGACAACACAAATAGTTTATTGCATATATATTTCATCATCATCACTAATATACTTAAAAAAAAGCATTTTAACATTCCAAATGCAGTTACTGAATCCTTTGTTTTTCTTTTTTTCCTTCTTGTTTATCGATCGTTGCTTGCAGTCTATGTGGTAGAAATAAATTAATGTGGCGTGGGAGACATAAAATTTCAGATTTAACAGCCACTACAGCCACTAGATGATGGGGGTTCTGAATTTGCAGTCCTCATGTTCATCTTTCAAATTCAGGAACATTGAGGCTTCAGATGTGTTTCTACTTATATATCTGTCAACTACAACTTCTTCACACATTCCGTGTTTACCCTAAAGAATAGAGTAGTAAGTTGGTTGCTCTCTCACCTCTTAATTTTTCTACTCACCTTAGGACAATAAGTAGTCATGTACACCTTATTAGAAAGCCTGATTTGATGCATCTTTAAAACAAATACTACCATGATTTGTTTCTACTTTATCTTAGATTTTAAGTTACATAGAACACAGATTAAGAAATGTGATTAAAACTATTTGTAATCTTTAATATGTTATTTATATCTCTTAATTATTATCCAACATTTTTCACATATTATCATTTCTCTGTTTCTATAAGGATATATAATGATCCAAGGTTCAAATTATTGTCATTTAGAGTGTTTTGGAAATTATAAAGTCTGGACAAACAAACACGTTCATAGACAACCATGTTGGAGAGGCCCTGGAAAAAGAAAACAAATGGTATATTCCTGGTTCTTACTAAGCATTTGTCTGTATTTCTTCAACATCTTATCTCCAAAAATCAAGGTAAGAACAATAAAATTTTGTAGTTTCATAATGTACTTCAATATTACATAAGATTATTGATCTGGCTTAATTTGGTGAAACAAAGGTAAACGGGGGAATTGAAGAAATGCCACAAGTTTCATCATTTATCAACCAAAAGTGCTTTTCCATCAAAAAATCATTCAGAGCAATATATTGTGTCAGTGGATGAAGCATGTACTTTAATGGCATTAATTACTCTGAGTAATATTCTCCATCTACATATATGTTCCTTCTCCCTCGAACCTAGAGGTTACTTGTTTAATATGAGTTACTTTGGGATTACCATTCCCTAGTCTATTCCATACATATTTTTCTTTCCAGATATTTTCTATATGCAAACCTCTATCGTTTAGGTCAAATTTAGGATCTTCAACAAGACCATAAACAAACATATATAATTTAGTTCATATACAAAACCAAAGTTTATCATTAAGATTTTATTGTTATTCTAATAAATACCAAATTTCACTAAGCTAAACAAAACAATACTAGAATGTGGATCCCCATTACAATTATATATCACATTTCTAGGCTTCCTCAGGTAATAAAGAAGTGCATGCTTCGCAACACAGTGCAACATTCAAAATTGATAAAGTTGTCTTCACCAATTCTTTCATGCAGACTCTGATCTTTCATTAAGTAAATTTTATTATCACCAAAACTCACTCTTACTGAAGGTTATCCACTTGATAAAAGCTCCACTGCCTTTGCATGTCACAGGACATGGAGTTACAACTCTCTTCAAAGCTAGAAAAGGAGATGCTTTCCTCTACTGTTACGGAATTGTCCTCATTTCCAATAGGGTTTGGGTCCATGAAGGTATTGGTATTTCCATAATACTGTGTTGAAGTATTGGTGTTCAATTTAGGAAGAAATTGTGAAGCCGAGTTGGAATTCTCCGTCTGGAACCAACTCTGAAGATATTGGGGAAAAGTGGTAGATTTTCCAAAGTATTTCTCATTAGGGTTTTCAGTGGCAGAGACATTGAGATAGATCTGACCTGCCTGTTCCCTGAGATGAACTAGTTGTGCTTGTAAATTCACCACCTACAAAGATCAAAGCAAAAAGTGGATATATTAGTTAACAAGTATAAGCACAAATCAGCTAGGGTTTTCAAAAAAGTAAGATTATGCTTATGAGAAGGAAATAAACCTGTTGTTGGAGTGCAAAAATATGAGCAACACAGCCATAAATTGGATCTTGAAGTCTAGCTTGAGCTTCATAAGAGATAGTGACAGCAGCTTCACAACGGTCACTCACAGGAAGGTGAGCAAGGAGCTTTGAGACATTGCTTGCGCCAAAGACCTTATGAATGGCTGCAAAATGGGTGGCACCCTGTTCATGGCAAAAGTAAGGAGCAAAAACACAACCTTTCACACACTTCCTTCTCAAGAATTTGCAGGCTCCACATGGAGAACCAGTCATGTTGGTTTTTTGGTTGGGGGGTTTGTGGTCTTTTAAGATTTTGGGCTGTTTCTGGGTTTCTTAAGCCTTGTGCAAATCATAATCACTTATCACCATCTTTATATACACTGCAGCAAGAGGAGATGGTGGATTAGAGGAAGGAATATTTAATTACACTAGGTCCCCTTAATGGCCTACACTGTTCAATATTTTTTTCCCGTATAAAACACTTTCATCCCCCTCTACCGAAAATTTTTTATTTGTCAGAAAATGAGATTCCATTTCAACATCCTTATACGACAAAAGAGGTAGCATTAACCAACCCCATTTTGTATGATGATTTGATCTATGCGCTCTTGTCCTTTCTTTTCTGAATAACATGTATGCTACCTTGTGTATGCGATAATAATAGCCGCAAGTACATTCATTGGACTACTTATTTATATACCAATCGATGAGTTATTTAATAGTTCTTTACTCACCAAGAACTCAATTTTTACAACCTTAGAAATGAGTGCTACTAACTTATTAGTCATTCATGCAGTTGCTGCTATGATTTCTCTTGACCAAATACATTTCATTTAAACTTGGAAGCAAGAGTTATCTTATCTTCCATCTGCGACAAAAAAAAGAGTGCCCAACTGTTACCCACACATCGGTTCATTGCCACGTTTCTTAATCAATTGTTTATATGTCACATATATGCATGATTGGAGTAATTAACAAAAAGATGGCACTATGAGGACTCCTATATCTACATTGTGATATGAGCCAGTGTCTCTGATCCTTGTGAATACACACGTATTAGTGATTATTTACAGGAATCTTCTGCTATATAGAAAAACTCTTATCTTCCTAACTGTCAAATCTCATGAAAACAACTGTTGTCATACTCCGGATGCAAATACAGACATTAGAACTAAGACAGTTTCAGATGAGATTTGTTCTAGCTAGATAAGGTAAATGATAGATACGTGGCCAAGGGTGATATAGAACTAAGTTTGACCAAGTTCAGTCTGTTAGAAGGGCGTAGTTTTAATCTTGTATTTATGTAATATTATACAGTAGAAATTGATATGTTATGGATAAAAAATGAAACTAAGACTGATATTTGGTACATATGTCTACATGTGGCACATTTCCTTATAAACCTAAGTTCAAAAACCGGAGAAAGAATGAATATTTTTGGTCCATGGGGAAGAATGACCACTTAACTTTAAAATCAATTTATTAATTTTGTAAATGGTTACCTCAACACACATAGTCAAGTCAATCATTTATAAGGGCGGCATAAATTACCACGGTACTTATATTTACAAATATTTAAAATAAAGAAGAAAATTAATTGGGATTAACAAGAACTTATGATTATATATTCCATTAGAGTTTAAACAAATAACTTTCCTAGCTCACACTGTCAAAGTTGAGTAATTCGGAGACAAGTTGCCTCTTCGAGGGGCTCTCTAATACGTTAATGGGGATTGGTATTAAACATGTTAAAAAAATAATGATAAAAATTATTCTTCTGGTGGATTTTTGTCATGGGAATATCATTGTCCTACAAGGTAATCAAGATGTAAATCAGGTCAGAAAAAAAAAAAAAAAAAAAAAAAAAAAAAAAAAAAAAAAAAAAAAAAAAAAAAAAAAAAAAAAAAACAGATTCTAACATTGAATGAAACAAAAGGGTTGTGACACTAGTTGAGCATATATAGAAGCTAATCACGACAGAGGGAGGACCGAGAAGATGTGATGTGTTTGCCCTTTCCAGACTTGAATTTGTTTAAGTGTTGGAAGTCATGGTTTGTCGATGAAGACCGTATAAATAATTAGTTATTATTATACTATCAAATGTTGTACGTGTACTCTCCCAAACCTTTGAAATGAAACACTCTCTTGTGTCGAGTATAGGCACCAACATGTAGGACCATCCCAAATGTGCAATGGGCCCCTCCTTCAATACTAGCTAATAATGACATCCTAACAAAAAGTTGCAAAATAAAGTAAATTAATCAAATAACTGTTAAGAAACATACCACTTGTGGTTATATTCAAGGGATTTTATTTCGTGTAAAATAGGTCAGAAGAAAATTATTATTGCTTACTCTGAGGTTACTTGTGCTATCTCTACTCAATGACACCAATAATTTTCATGACTACATATCCACTAGGAAAATTCGACTATAAGTAGGACCTCAGTTTTGTATCCAGCTTACATGATCAACTCTTTTTTATTATGTTTAGTGTCTTGGCTTTGAGCAAATGATAGGACGATCTATAATGCAAAATGTCTGAAGTTTTAGGAGTATTAGACACACTTACAAGAGTTGAAACATCCTACATGTTTTCTTTAATTTGTTCTTTGTTCATTAAAAAAAAAGTTAGAAAATTTCAAAATCTTCGCAGACTTTATTGAGTTATACTTCTTGATCATATTTTGAAAGAGAACAAAATTATGTTGATTTTTTTCTCTAGGAAAGAAAGGTGCATCAAAGGGGTCTGGGTTCTTATATTGAACTTCACTCACTTTAGCCATTCTTCTCACCCTTCAAGTTGATTCAATGAGTGTCCACTTTCTCATACTTAGTTTTCCCTCCCTCTTTTTTAGCTTTTATTGTAATTAAGATGTTTAGCCCCTTGATGAAACTTCAAAATATTTTCCTAAACTCCAATCTTTGGGGTCGGTTATGACACAAACAAATCAAAAATAAATGACTAATTATTTCATCTATCATCTCACAAAAAAACACATTCTTACGTGTTTTCTAGGGTATCCTTAGATGATACCTTGTTTTGTATTTCTTTTTAAGCTAGAAGAAGAACAGATGATAGCGATTTTATTTTTCAACAACTCTTAAATAACTCCTCCTCTTCTTCTAGAACACACCATCATAATTGTAATGTGACAGGGAGAATATGAGATTTGTATAATGTGTAGACAGAAATTACAACGGTACAACATTTCTCACCAAAATAAAGTTTAGGATTGTGTCTAGTTTATAACTATTATTTGAAGTATATCATAGAAATAAAATAATCTTTAAAAATTATAAGGGAGATGCAGAGGAGATTTTTAGTTTAACTACGTGCACATGAATAACATATAAGTACTCAGATAAATTTATAAATTTTTCCTATTCAGACGGGTATCTAAATCGAAAGCTATTTATTAAGTCTATTAGGTGATTTCAGAAAAAGGTTATCAAAACTGTGACCAAAGGACAAGGTCTTATTTGCTGTAGTGTCTGCAATATGCGTACATATATGAATATATAACCCAGGAGGTAGAGTCTAGTATATAGCCAGGTCAAGATGGAAGGCAAAAGCTAGAGGAGTGCATTACACATGTATGCCAAGTAGATGCAGTGATCGAGCAATAGAAACACCAGGGATTGCAGCTGCCACACTATTTCACATTTTAAACATCTGGGAATTCAAAATTCAAATAAGCTATGGCAGATGGCTAACGTTAAAGATGCAAAAACAAAATCACAAGCATGAAAAGTGGTTTAAGGTCTGCAGAGACACAGGGAAAGTATCAGGGTGGAAGAATCTGTGAGAAGTAGTTTTGGATTGAACGTTGGTTAAGATAACACAGTTAACGGAGTGGATAAGTTTTCCAGAGTGAACAGGTTGTCATTGCTGGTGCTAAGCTATTTATTGGGTCCTGGAGCCTATTAGGCACTAAAACCATAGCATAGCCTTCACTTTTAGAGCTGCTCATATTTCCAAAACTTAAAATTCTAGAAGGATTCAAACACTCCAAATTCTTTACCGTGTTTATTTATTTTTTTATTATCAATAAAAAATGGTACAAACAAATAATTGTTTTTTAACCTTTAAGAAGGAATTAACAAAAATACTTAAAAAAGAGTACTTCAACCCTATTATAAAAAAAAAAAGAAAATGGGACATTAAAATTTTCTTCTCAAGTCTCTCAACACTAAGCTCCACACAAACAAAAGAAGCTTACGAGCTGTTAAAATATGAAAACAAAGTAACAACTCAAAATACTCAAATAATAAGGAGAATAAGTTAATATCAAAGAAACAGAAAATAAAAACTACAATAAGTGAATGGCTTTCACCCTGTCAATGGAGCAACAATATGTGGGTACTTTTTCACTCCAATCCTTCATCCTCTCCAACCAATGTCTTCAATCTAATCACCTTCAGGGTAGAGACCTACACCACACATACAAATAAACCTAAAGTCCCCCTCTCACCTTCCCCCTCCCAACAAAACACAAATTCTAACACATTCTGTCTAAATAACCTCTCTTAAGCAATCTATAGGATGTAAACAACATTCCACAAAGGATCCCCGTAATTTCAATCCACAAAATTTTGTCCAAGACCAAGTATGCAACTGTGCTACTGTAAATATCTCTTTCTCATCCACCTGACCACCCTCAAAGATAACCTTATTCCTATAGGTCCAGATTGTCTTAGTTATTGTCAACCACATCCCTCTCCAAGCGCAATTAGCTTTTGTACTCAGGCCACTGAAAATCAGTAAATGTTAAACAGTTTCCACCTCCTTATTACATAAAGGACAAATGTTAAAGGAAACAAAACCCATCTCCTCTCAAGATTGACTTTAAAAGGCAATCTATCTAGCAATACCCTCCATCCAAACACCTTCCCTGTTTCCGACACATTAAGACTCCAAATCTTACTAAAATAATCATTTCTCGAAATATCCGGTAACTCCTTTAATTAGAGCCTAGTACCTAGATTGGCTTGTGTAGGCATTTACACTCCCATCAACCCAGCACCTCTTAGTATCAGATAAATGATGCAGCTAAAATATAGAGATGAAAAGGAAAAGAAATTTATATCAGATATGGAAAGAACTCAATAACTTTCTTTGAGAATTACAACTTCTCTTTATTTCAAGGAGATAACAATAACACACTCTCTTGACAAAAGGAGAACACATTTCTCTCTTGATATATAGGAGAAAAACTACTCAAAGAAACTCTTATATGACTAAATGACTTGATGATAGAATGAATTGAGAAAACTCAATTTATAAGTGAGTCTCTCTTATGTAAACCATTCATAACATGAGAGGTGATTAATTCTTATCTCCTTTATCATTAAAATTTATGGCTATTATCAAGGAGTGTTTTACTCCTTTCATCTTGTATTAAAAATTAGCTTTTACTAATTTTACAGCACCACTGGTCAAGTCTATCCCCATTCCAGACATCAGTGTTAATAAATTACTCAAGCTGATTTTGCAACTTTTTCCCTCATTCAAATAAACTTCTCCTCCATAGAATCTGCCAAACAAAACCATACAGGTTTTTAAGGTCAATCCTCTCACTAACCGTTTTATCTTTAAGCACTGAAACTCCATAGAATCTAAGAAACTTTTCCTTTAAAGTCTCATCTTCCACTCACCGATCTTTTCAAAATTTCACCCTACAACCATTGCCAATTTTTTATCTGATTCTCTGATCAAATCAATTGGCCTCCCTATCTTCCTCACAAATTATTCCTAGATCCTTCCACATAAATTGTATACTTCTAATTATTACCGTTGTTTTATAGTTTTCCCTCAATAATTTAAACTTACAAAAAATGTTTGGGCATGTTGAGTGCATCAAAAAGTGAAAAATAATATTTTCATCTAAAACTTTTGTTTTTCAGGTCCCGTTATTCCATGAAAATGCTTCGGATGGCTTGTCAACAATGGAACTCAAATTATATCGAGGGTAGAATTTTATTCTTCAAAAATTCTAAGTGCTTTGCTATGAAAAAGTATATGTTTTTGACAATAACTATACATTAATTCTAAAATATAAGCCTCCAAATAGATATTCTATAATTCTTCATGTATTTAGTATGTAGAATCAGCTTCCAACACGAAATGAGAACTTTCCTTAACAAAAATGAAAATGAGTAATTGAATATAAATCCATTATATCCGTGAGATAAAATTTCTTTATGGTGGAATGGAAAAAAATATATTCTATGACAAATTATATCTAAATCTTAAACATTTAAAAGGATTTACCATGCATAATGGCCAAGAAGGCTATATCAAATAGTTGCTGTTAAATAAGTTACAAAGTTCATGTAAAAAGTTTGAATATAAAGTACCCAATAAATAGTAAATTTAGCCTTATAAAATTGCAAACTTTCTATCCAAGACACTCAAGAGATTGAGTTGTAATGACAACATTCAAATTAATTATTCATTTTTATAACATTTTCTATCTTTTACTTCTTTATATTACTTAATATATCACTTTGGTAAATACTCATTTAAGAATCTTGTCTTTATTAAAAGTGTCACCTATACAAAGAGTAACTCGAGAATGAGTCTTTACTATAATCACTTCTTTTTTCTTAAGCTCCAAAATAAATATCTAACATACTATCAGTACTTCAACTATTATATATGAACATCGTTGACCTGCATAAACTCATCAATGACAACAACACTAACCGCAACACATAACATTGACTCTTCTCAAACCACATTATTTCCTTCCTTTATTAGAATTTCAACTCTAATATCATTATTATGAATCACACAATAGGAGATAATATTTTCTAGCAAAAACACACCCACACAAATAAGAGAACAAATACTAATACTAGCAGAAAAAAGACATTTAATCATAATTGTATAAGACTTACAAGCGCGGTTGTCCAACCACAATGAATTCAACCGTGATAAAAAGTACTGAAGATACAAATGCGGTTGTACAACTGCGATGGAAAATATAACATACCACCGCGGTTCTTCAGAAACCACGTTGAAAAATGGCTCAGACTGTGCAAAAATAACAAAAACTAGCACATATCAGCGCGGTTGTAGTGGGAACCGCGTTCGTATCCACCTGCAAAATAATTTAAAAATGGTTTTGCAGATACCAATGCAGTTGTTTCCATAACTGCGTTGGTATCTCCCTGCAATTTTCAATATTAAATTATTTGTGGCTTACTGTACTTAATTTCAAAAATGTCACCGTGTTATTTTTAATTGCGGTTCATTTTTAACCGCGATGATATCCCGCCTTGAAATGTATTTTTTCTATTAGTGTAAATCCTAAACTCTAAACCCTAAATCCTAAAAGTACAAATACTCGTCAAAATTATTACTCAACGAATAATCTTTTGACAAAAATTACAAACCCCCTCGTACAACTTTTTACGAAGATAGAATTATAAATCCTCTCAAATAACTTTTACAATAATAAAATTATAAACACTCTCACATAACTTCTACAAAAATAAAATTATAAACCTTTTCATACAACTTTTATAAAAATAAAATTACAAACTCCTCATATAACTTTTTATAATAATGAAATTGTAAATTCTGTTTTAATATACTACTACTCAAGTCCTTTATATATTCAACCGTGTTGTTGAGTCGGGATGACAATATCCAAATAAATTCTTTATTTTTATACAATTTCTTACTTTTTCTCTACTTCACATTAGTCAATGCGTAGATTTAGTAAATACCCGTTTGGTAATCATAAATACATAATTGTATTGTTTGCCATTTGTACATAACAGTATAAGAAATACTGTTGGAGACAGCATGCGTTTGTACGCACAAACCTGTTTTATTGTTAAATTATAATAACTACACCCTATGAGTCATCAATGAAGGGGAAAGGATTTAATTTTATTTAAATACTTAATTAATATTAAAAGATAAATACATCATTTGCCTAAACATTGGACACGTGTACCGAGCTCAAACAAAATTGTTAAATGAAATCATGTCTGTTAAATACTTTTAATTGTAATAAATATATTTTTCTTTTCATTTCATGTATTTTAATTATACCTAAACTTTTTGCTAATCTGTCTAGCAAGGCATCTTTATCTTTGCTCTGGATTTTATGGTCTTCCCATTTGAAGACACATAAATTCTAAATGATTGATTCAACACAAAACTTTCCAACTGATTTTGTTTTTTGTTTCTTCTTTTTCTCCAGGTCGCACTATCCAGAGTGGATCACCACAAAACTCATTTTTTAGACTATTTAGCGACCGTGGAGACAATTATTTATTCAGGCTGTATAATTTATTTAAGAGATAATTTATTAGTATGCATAAGCAAAAACCGTATCAAGGGAAAAAGAGAAAAATCCAGCAGGCTGATAAAATTATAAGTTCGCTGCACAAAAGTTTATGGTTAATGAGTCATTTGAACATCCAATTATAAAGAGGAAACTTTAAAATACTATACAATATTTTTAGTGTATAATATATATATATATAAGCATTATATTTTCTTCGCGCATGAATAACAATACAATATATTCCAATCTGTTTGAGTATATTGAATGATATGTGAAACATTATGTATTCTTTCGCGACAATGCTTTTCCTAGTGTTAAAATACCATATTTATTAGTAAATATATTGGTAATTGTTTTTGAAGTGTATTTTATTAACTGTTGGTATAAAAATATGGGAATAGTGGGACACACATGAGATTGAGAATGAAGAAATTAAGAAATTGAGAAGGACAATCTAGGATTCAATTAGGAATAATTAATGGTAAGAAAATATAAGAGGTAACGACTCAATTCTTTTTAAGAAAATATAGATAATATAATAGGATATTAGGAGTATCTAATATACGTAAATATATCAAAATATCTTTTTGTAACTTTCTAAACCAATAATAATGTTAGAGATTTAAGATTGATTAATGATAAGGCATTTCAATAATAATTAAGTAAGGACAAATCTCACTTTATAAGTTAGATTTGTAAGGTTGAGTTATGTTTAAAATTTACTTTTTAAGATAGTTTTTTGGCCTATCAAGTCACCCATTATCGGAGACTATCCTAAATATATAGTCTCACGCACAAGTTGAATAATCTCGACATGAGAAAGATATGTTAGAAATTTCACACCAACTAAAAATAAGACTTTTCAATAATATATAAGTAATTGCAAACAGATTTTATAAGATTAAATTAGACTTAAAATCCACTTCTTTCTATAATAAATTATTATAACAAAGATTATTTAACAAATACCATTGAATACAAGCCTCCACCACAATAGAGCATATAAAAAAACAGAAGAATAATTAGGTAAGTATTTTCATTATTTATTATACTCCTTTAATACAATTTTTTGAACAAAGACATCAATCACAGTATGCAAAATTCTGAACAAAAAAAAGTTTCTTGTTTCCATATGAATTTAATAATTCTTTGTTCTATGAATTTAAAAAAAAAATCATCTACATTATCTTTCAAATATTATTATATTTCACTAAAGAAATTTCGAAATAACATACATGGTTTCAACGGTCAAAAATCTATTAATAATTATTAACAAAATTTAGTTTTAGATAAATATCACAAATATTATTATTATTATTATTATTATCATTTTTATTAATGTTATTATTATTTTTTTATTAATGTCTCACTTAAAATGTAATTTTTCTTCCTTAAACCACTTCCTTCTCTATTGAAGTTCTCACTCTCACTTATCACCCATTCATATACCTATCTCTTCTCCCAAACTCTTTCATTCCGAACTTGTATAAACTTTGAAAAACTTATATGAAAAAAGAACTAGCCCACACTACTTGTCTTTGTCTTTTAAAAAGTTTATTTTTTTCTCACTTTTTATTAAAAAAAGTAAACTTTAAGCCTAACTCAACCTTACAAAATTGGCTTGTAAGGTGAAATTTGCACTCACTTATAAATTATTGAAAGACCTCATCTCTAGTCGATATGGGATCTCCAGCACACCCTCCTCATGCCAAGACTCCTTAGCTTGAGCATAAAACTTATATGTAAGAATGGTCTGATAACAGGTGGCTCGATAATCTCAACAACCTTGCTAGGATAGACTCTGATACCATATCGAAAGAAGTGGACTTTAAGCCTAACTCAACCTTACAAAACCCATATTAAGAAGTGGACTTTAAGCCTAACTCAACCTTACAAAATTCATATTAAGAAGTGGACTTTAAGCCTAACTCAACCTTACAAAATCGGCCTAACTCAACCTTACAAAATCGACTTGTAAGGTAAGGTTTACACCCACTTATAAACTATTGAAAGGCTTAATCTCTAGTCGATGTAGGATCTCTAACACACTCACCTCACGCCGAGACTCCTTAAGTCAAGCGTGAAACTTATATGTAAGGATAGTCTGACAGCGCCCAGTAACAGGTGGCCCAATAGGCCCAAAATCTTACTAGGCTAGTCTTTGATACTATATCAAGAAGTAGATTTTAAGTCTAACTCAACCTTTCAAACCGGTTTTATAAAGTTAAATTAGACTTAAAATTCACTTTTGATACTTTTAACTTTCCAATTAATATTTTCGTCAACCATTTCACACAACAGAAAGAGAAATAACGAGACAAAGTAAAAGACCGCAAGGGAGGCCAAGAGCAAGAGATGACATAATGTGGCACAATGACAAGGCTACACAAAAATAGCGAGGCCAAGAGCAAAAGATAGCACTAATGTGGCACAATGACAAGGCTACACAAAAATGTAGTAATAACAGGTGATGTTTACAAAGAGTGAATCCTATCAGAGTGACCCAATTCAAGTATTAAATCATGCATAAGATTGCATAGTCACCTGTTGATATAAGCACGAACCAATATGCAGATTTTTTTTTTTTCATTTTATCTTTCTTGTATTTACCAAAAAAAAATTGTCAAAGTTTGAAGTTTGCATTCTTTTTGTGTTTAATCATGCATATGATGCTTACATGACTACATATATGTCAACAAAATCAATGAATAAGCTTACCTTCACTTATGAATAGAAATTAAATGTTCTAGGTAGGTTAAAATTCAAAATTAGGTGTTGATTGCATTAGTTTGTACAATTCAAACAATTAGTAGTGGATAGTTTTTCAACACAATACTAACCAACAATAACATTTAGCTGAGCCCCGTGATATAGAATTTATAGAGCTTTGTTAGCTTGCATACAAATATGGTGTCCCTTAGCCTTATATTTGACAGCTTTAACAATTCTGAAATTTGGGAGGTAGTGGCATCTTTTCTTGTTTTGTTTTTTTGTTATCACTTCAATGTCTCACTACCTTAGAACCCTACCCAACAAACACACTCTTATTTAACCACTTGTGTTCACAAATTCAACCATTTTTGCTTATCCCTTTTATGGAGAACAACTTTTTTTTTTCTTTTTCTTCAACAAGATAAGATACCCAGAGAGTCGAATTGTCATTTACATTAAAGAACAAATTGCTTCTTAAGCATGTCAAGTCAAATACAGACATGAGTTAAAAAGTAATACGTCTCGAGAAGTGTAACGATGTTTAACTTAAAAGTCAAAACAAGTCTTGCAAGTGATAAAAATCAAATTCTCTACAATCAAAAGAATTCCATATGAAAACCAGCAACAAAATCCCTTCTACAAACCACGTCTATGCTGAGGATTGGAGTGTGTTTAAAAGAAAGAAAAATAGCAATAAAAAAGTTTAATATAATTTGTAAGAAAAACTTAAATAATGTTTTGTTTCTGTATATGATTTTCGATAATTTATTAAAGATCAAAAGTAAAACGAAAATGTGTCAGTCTTATTTAACTTAAACAGAAAAAAAAAATATTGAAGACAATATACAAAATCAACAAATTAATAAGGGATTAAAAAATGATTATTAAAACCTAACACCTTAGCTTGAAGAAATTTATTATTTAAAGAATGAAATTTGGAACTTTGGTAAAAATCAAAAGAAAAGGGGTTTATTTTTTTTATAAGATATCACTCGAGATATCATCACTATGAGATGTAGATATTTCAATAATCTTGACATTTTATTTCTCAATAATTATATGCTTTTTTAAATAAATATATAAAACTCAAAAAACAAAAATACAAATCAACGTGATACCAAGTAATCATGAAAACCGATATTTAAAAGGGTTAAAGTTATTTATAAAAAAGTCATGATTAATATAAAATGGAAAATCTTTCACTAAACAAAATTTTGTCTCAAAGTAGTTTAGATTATCACCTTTACTATGTAAAATTTTAAAATTTAATCATCTAGCCATAGTCATACAATATTTCCATCTACATGTTAATTCTCAATATACAATACTCGATTTATTAAAAGAATCTATTACCAACATAAATTTACTTTCGGCCACATAAAAAGATCAATCTTCAACACCAAAGTGTGTGGTTAGATCATGATCTCTTATTAATTATAATCTCTTTAAAAAGATTACCAATTATATGTCACCACCAATAATAAAAAGATTTTTTTATTTTATTAAGACGTTTCGCATTTTTTAAACACCGTATTCATGTTTGAAAGTCGCGAGATGAATATCTTACATTTGAGTACTTCAAATATTATATATCAAGCACTTACAAACTAAAAAAATAGAAATATAATTTATAATACATTTACAGGTAGCTTGTTATCATTCTCAAAATTAGAAAGTAAACAAACAAGAAAAAAAAGACGATGAGGAGTCTTGAAAACATTTTCTTATTTTTTGATAAATAAATAGGCAATGATTTCTAATTCTTGGTCAAAAAGATAAAATAAATATTAATGTCTATTAAGTTTTGAGAATAAATTTTAATCATCGTAAAAAAAATATATTAGACCGACGAAATAAATTGTTCTCTATTTTAATATTTGAAAACAACTTTTTAAAAATTATTACCGAAAATGTTGTAACTTGTAGTGTCTAATTTTTCTTATTTCTGTGCGTACTAGTTTATTGTTAGATTCATTTTTCACTACTGAAGATCAATGAATTAATTACTTAATTTAGAGCTATAATTTTTTCTTCTCGTACTAATTCTTATGTGACTAAATTTTAATGATTTTTTTAAATATGCAATTTTAACTTTCTGATAGTGTTATATCAACCGAAATTTATTAAAGAAGTACAAATTATTCAACCGAAATTTATTAAAGAAGTACAAATTATTCAACCATCGAAAGATACTTAATTAGTCCAAAGAATTAAAGAAAATAAAAATTCTTTCATTTAACACTGATACAAATTAACCATGGATACAGGAATTTGAAACTATTAGAAAAACTAATTTCACTGAATTAAGGTAATTAAACACATAAAACATAATCCACTGATTTTATATTAGAAATTTATGGATAAACCTAAAGATCGTGTAGATCACAGGAAAAAAAAAAAACAATACCAAACTAAACAGAGTATCTGGTTTTTAAAACCGAACTTGACTGAATTATTTTTAGAAAAAACTGAAATGAATAGCTTGATAAAAATGGTTCAACTTTAACCAAAGCATTTTCATAAAATAGTTTAATTTATCGAACATTTTTCACATTGGTTCTCTAAAAAAAGTAACTACATATATAAGTGCAAAACGGATAGTCGAACTAAACCAGAAAAAATCAAACCATGATAATAGTTGTTTTTATTTAATTCTAAATTACTTCAAATGAAATGGTTATATATATATATATATATATATATATATATATATATATATTGTGTGTCTTTAGCTGATACATAATGCCCCACCACGACCACATATTTTTCTTCAGACAAAACCTAGTGCATGTTCTACAAAAATGGTACGGCTGTTTTGATCTTTTCAGAGTTTATATATATAAAAATGTGCAAGCTCTATTAGGTTTTAATTTTTGTGGCAGTAACTGGAAAGGAAGAGAATGGAAACACTTTACAGGAGAAGATGTTCTCCAACTAATGTGCTTGTTGGAAGAAAAATCCTGTTCTCCAACCATTCTTTCCCACTCCATTAGATGATGTAATTGTTTATACGCCATTGCTAATATTCCTCATTAGAGTGTTTTCTATTGTTTACTTTTGTCTAGCACAGTGTTGCTTCTTTTTTCTTTCTTGTCACAGATCAGCAAAACCGAAGAGTGCATGCACAAAGGGCTATGCAAATGCCAATTATATGAATTCACCTTTTTATGTAAATTGTTTATTGCTTTCATCTGTGCAGTGTCGGTGTTCTTGATTCTCTGATCGATTTAACAATTTCCTATCTGATATTCTCTGATCAGTGTTTTTAATTCGTCTTTATTCACTAATTTTAATATTGAATAATGAATATACGATTTCGTACTAAAAAAGTGAAACAAAATGAAATAGATTTTTTAGATAAAATAAAAAAAATATTATTTTAAGATAAAATTACTAATAAAAAAAATAAGATTTTATGTTAGTTTTAGAAAATCTTTTATATCAGTTTAGTAAATGATATTGATGTAAACGATTAAAAAATTTATGACTTTTTACATTGGTTTTTCAACTGATATAAAATAGATAAGAATTAAAAACTAAATGATAGACAACTAAAAAAATTAAATTAAAACAAGTTTTATATAAAAAAGAAAGTTAGTTTGAAAGTAAATAAGAATGAAATTGTCCATTTTTAATTTAGAACTTTTTACTAAGATAAATTTTATACAATTTTTTATCAAATTTTTTCAAGTTTAGCTTCTAATGAAGCATATTACTTTTTTTTAACAAAAATTCAATATTTTCATTTTTCATTCTAATATTCCTTAAATTTTACATCAATTCAACCATCCTTAATCACTATATCTCTTTCACATTTTTGCATAAACATTATCTTTTTTAAATTAATAAAAAGTATAAATTGAAAGTAATATAACTTAGACACAAATCAATATATTAATATAATAAAATGACAACAAAAAAAGTTATAAACTTTATCATCTTCTTTCTTCCCTTCCTCACAAAGACTATTAACAGCTTTGTTGGACTTAAAGATATCTCTAATCTCCAAATCACAACGGGTGTGCGTGTTGACTGACTTAGATATGTGTATTATTTGGTTTAAGGTTTTACAACATGTATTCTTTGAATATGTATTTTTAGATATGTGTATTATTATTTGGTTTAAGGTTATACAACATGTATTCTTTGAATATGTATTTGCTGATAAAGTTTACGAGAGGTGCAATAAATGATCTGGTATTACCACCTAATGACATAATAATGAGAAAAAATTACTTCTACCAGTTTATCTATCAAACTTAAGTAGTCAGACAACTAAATAAGATTTGAAAGTGTATGTAGGTTGTTATAGTGTGGCATTTGGTTACATAGTAGCAATAATATATTTAGAAACTTTGTAATAGATACTAAGGAGATTTTTAATTTAATTCAAGTTAGAGCTTGGTTATGGATCACAAATAAAACTTATAAGGCAAAATGTTCATATTCTGATTGAGTTGTCTCAAGTCAAGTAAATAAAGATACTCTAGTGATTGCAGTACGACAAGAGTGGATAGGAGTGTTAAAGTGAATTCTTACAATGACTGCAAATACATATAAACTTGACTTTTAACTGCTATTTTGACAATATTTGGCTTGGTAGTACATCGTTGCAGACATTTGTGGTAGCTCAATGTGTTAGCTTCTTTATGTTTCAATCAAGGCCATGATTTTGTTATTTTATTGGAGAGAGCTCTTGTATTGTATAGTTTGAATTTGGAAAATATTTTAAATGACCTTTAAGACAAGCTGGTCTGCAGAAGGGTATAATGTAAATGACAAAACTTCATAATTTTGATTTATGGCCAAGGTTTCAGGGTGATTTTTTTGAAAACATTTGATTATGGTTTGTCTATAAATGTTATATTGGTCTTATTTATATAATAGGTTAGACTTATAATTTTTTAAACAATGAGAAGATTTATTATACAATGGGAAGGATCTTCTGAATAAGTTCAAACAATTTAGGATGCTTGTAATATTTTATAATCATTCGACTTATTAATTATACTTTACATTTACTAATGTTTCCACGTCTATTTATTTTTTATTGTTGTTAAAAAAAAAACATGTTATTTACTTTTCTCATTTTAATTTAAACAATGGATTTTACCCCACTTACATTAATTATCAGAAATTTCGCTGAATATTGATAACATGCTTGGCTACTTTACTAGAATCCTATAAGAAAAACAAATGAATAAGAAAGAGTTCATTTGGTTAGACATAGAAATCCACCGATAGATATATTTTTATGTACTTAAGGAGTTAGTATGTTGAAAATCTCAGATTGATTAAAGATAAGACATTTTAATAATTTATAATTGGATACAAACATCAATTTACAAGCTAGTTTTTTTCGAACTTCACATTTACTTTCATTGAAACTCCTACATGACTAAAAGAAATAACCATATCATTTTAAACGAGTTCCAAACAGCCCTTATGAAAGTTGACTCAAAATTCAGAAAATATCTATACTTATATTTACATTGATAGGTTATAAAAATTTTAAAAATAATTTAGAAAAAAATGGTAATCGTAAACGAACTTTTATAATGATTTTATAGTTTATCTTTCTCTCTATATATTTTCATCATACCATGCATATCTTCTTAATTTTCAATAATTTATGTTTAAAACAAAACGACAAGCAAAGAAGTGTGGACAAAAGGTAAGCTAAAGCCGTTAGTATTTCTATAGGATGCGGTGCACGTGCACAATAAGACACACTTCACCCAATTTCTTACTAATAATTGCATCCGTGTAACAATAATTCCATAATATTAGTGAATATATTGTTTTAATAAAATACTTATATTTTATTTTTGTGAGAAGAAATATAGGAGGAGGGTGAATCTCATAAACATAAATTCTTTAAAGTAAAAAATCTATATATTCATAAAATTTTAATTAAAAAAACACTTTCTTCTAAAAAATTAGAAGAAATGCTCATTGAAAATATTTTTTAATGATCCAAGATGGTGCCAACTATCTCCCTTGATGTGTTTAGTGGGGTTCGCACAGGCATGTCCACGTCACCACCAATCTTATATAATAGTGTTTCTTGCAGCTTTACAAAAGAATCCATGCTTGGGAACAGTGTTTATGTGATAAAGAAACCTAAGTGCACGAATGTGGATCAATAAAACCAAATCCTATCGGCCTTCACAATTAGAATAATCGCAAGACGTTAAAACAAGACTCAGCCTCGGATTCCTCGGCACAAATTAACCAAATAGAAGATGAATTTAGAAACTGAAGGTTCAGAAAGAGAACCATCCAACCTTTATGTCAGTCTTCTCTCTAAACAATCAGTTCCAGCTCTGAAAAAATTACATTTATAAATTTACTGCAAGTTTAGTAAATTTGAAATATGTCACCAAAACTGAGCTTTTTAATCTCTGGTTTAGGTGTGCCTTCAAATATCGAATGTTTAACTTCTACTGCGTTGAAGGTCTGTACCCATATAAAATGTCAAGGGTTATGCTCATATCGTAATTCTGTGATCAGAATATATATAAGATCAGTATTAATTATATAACTGTTGTGCAATCTTCACTTGATATCACCAAAGAACTGTGTTCATGGATAACAACTGAGACCAATAATATCTATTTCAGTTTTTGCTATATTGATATAGCTGCTTAATTTTAATTTACATATCAGAAGCAAAGAATTTTAAATGGATTGATATATATTACGTCACAGTTACAACTTTAGAATTATTTCTGAACTTAAAAAATATAGGATCTGAAACTAGAAGTCAAGGTCCATCTATGAAGAAGCAACATTGTCTGATCAAAGGATTAGATATACATTAATTCAATCATAAAAGCATTCTTAGAAACGTAATGAAAATGGTTTTCTGCTTTGCATTCTGCAGAAAATTACCTGCCAGGGAGATCAAAGGGCATGGTGTATGAACAAAGATGATGCAGAAAAGTTTAAAAAGACCATTCAAATTAAACAAACCCCTAGCGTTTAATATGGGGCCATGATATCCAAATTTCTAGGTATAATCCTCTTATCCTGCACAAATCTAGAAAAATATACTAGAAAATTTCCACGTGAATTATATGTTTTTCTTTTTTCTTAATTGGACGGTACGTATTATTTGCTGTTGTTAATGGCACTATAATTTTTTTTTTATAAATATAAATTCATACAATAATATGCAACATGTTGAGTGCAACTTTTAATTATCTTATCTACTATTTAGTCAATAGCTAAAAACAATCCATAATGATGCAACCCAAAAGCAAACTCTTTGTGAATACTACCAACTACAAAAGAACACAATGTTGCATAATGATTGAGACACATCTGCAGAAAGCTTGATTTTTCAAAAGAATATATAAATATAGGATATACAATGCAGCTAGTTTTCAGTACAATCAAACACTAGTTTATTCAGGAGTGACTAGTTTATTCAGGAGTGACTTTGTCATTTAAAAATGTAGTTTGAACAGGGGGCAGTTGTTCAAAACCAAGCCATGATATAGGGACTGGTTTAGTGTATTGATTCACATAATTTGCTAGAGCAAATAGCTTGGTTGTCCTTCATTTGAATTTGAAAAGGTTTAACAATGACAGAGATGGAATTTGTCTTTGTTGGGATTGTTGTTTTGTGCTAAATGTTAAGTTTTGAGAAATTTCTTTGACTGTATTAAACAGCTAGTGGAGAGTGGAGACAACCTGGAATTCCTAAGAATGTAGTTTCAAGGCTCAAGTTAACCTAATTTTGTTGGGAAATTGACTGAAATGATTGACAGTATATAATATGCGTACGTGAATGAACAAGGGTTGGTCCTACAAATTTGTCCTTCCTAGTATCTACCTGACACAAACCAAAACAAGTATAATTAGAATAAAACTATATATACTCTACTCCCTCACACTTCAAATAAGTTAGACTATACCTACAAACTTCTTTGCATCAGCTTTAGAAAAGAAAGATATAAAAAAAAATTAACTCATACTCCAAGTTAACTAATAATTTTTTTAAAAATAAATAAAAAGTTTTACAAATTATATCAACTATTTTAATTATACTTTTTGTTTTAATCATTATAAAGGTTACTTTTTTATTAAAAAATAATTTTTCATACATTAAAATTAATTTATATACACTAATTTATAAAATATTTTTATTTATTTTTTAAAATTTTATTTTAACGCATATGCCACTTAAATTTAACTTATAAAAATATTTATTTTTTTGAAAGTGTTTAGCAAAAAAATATCTAAACAGAATTTATACATATTTCCTTTAAGAAAATGGTGAACACAAATTCTCGTTTTTTGTAGATGGTAAAAGAAAATATTTAAAACCATATGAAAAGGTAAATATGTAATAATAAAAATAACTTAATAATTTTAATAGATACACTTAATTAAATATATTTTTGTAATAATTGTTTTTCAAGCTTTATTTCAAATGCATGAAAAATAATATTGATAAAGAATCAAGTTCCTTCCTCTGTTTTCAATTTTTGTTCTTACTAACGTCACTTTTTTTCATTTTCTTCTCTAAACCAAACATTTTTATATTGGAACTGCTCATTATACAATGATAAAGTGAATGCAACCTAGTATGAAATTAAACACATATGTTCTTAGGCTTTATACTACTAAATTTTAGAACATGTATACAACTTTTGTGTTTAGGTTCAGGCCCAATCCAGATGAATCTATGGCAATTGTTTCTTGCACCTCACATTTGCTTCCTACACCCCATCAGATATGTGAATATGAATGGATTAGCATGCCCATGTCAGTGAAGACAAAAGGATATTAGGATTTTTTTGGTAGACACCGATGTTCATGTTATAGGAGGTGCTGCGGAAGTATACTTCCGTCATTGAAGAGGTATAGAATTTTATGTGTAGAGAATTTTTTGGGTTAGATTATTTTTATTTGAATGTGTATGGATTTTACGGGTGTAGTGTGGCAGTTTTAGAAAGCAATTTGGGTGATTTTTTGATGAGTTTTGGGTGATGGTGGTGTACTTTTAAGAGTTTCGCCATTTTTTCTACGTTTATGGAAAAATTTTGGAAAATCATTTTCGGAAGCTAACTTCTTTTTAGATTTCAGATTAGTTCCGGAAATATTTTCTAAAACTTTCAGATTAGTTCGGGAAAACGTTTTCTAAAACATGTTTTCAAAAAGAGATTTTCTGTAACATGTTTTCGAAACTTAAATTAAACTTTCAAGAAAAGTTTTCTAAAACTACTTTTTGCATTTACAAAATTCAGAGAACTAAATCTGAAAGTCATCTTTATATCGTTAATATTCATTCTAGAATACCAATTATGAAAGTCATTTTTACATCCTCAAGAATAGTTTTTATTTTAAAATATGATGGGTGAAAGAAGCAAATGTAGGGGTGCAGGAAGCAATACTCCTAATATTCACTTCAAGTCATCAATATTGAAGTCCTGCTATGATTAAAGGGTCATGGCTTTTGGGATTAGCCCATCCTAAGCAAAACTTGTTTGAAAGGAAACATGGATCAAACAACCCATCAAATACTATAACATACCAATATTTTAGTTTATACAAAATATAAAATAATATTTTTTACATAATTAAAATTTATATAATTTTTTAAATAATATAAACTAATACTATAATTCAAATGTATGATAAAATATCGTTAGACATATTAATTATATATTTGAAATTTATAATAAATAATCTTCATTATATTTTTTAAGTTATTATTAATTTAGAAATAGTGATAAAAGAGGAGATAAACTATTATAAGAAAATTAGTTACACAAGTAAAAAAAAAAAAAAAAAAATAAAAAAAAAATAATTAAAAAAAGAAAAAAAAAAAAAAAAACATAGTTTCAAAAGGTTTAGAAATATTTTTTGGTTAATTATAATATGAGAAATGTACATTTAAAGAAGAGGAAATATTAAGAATTTTAATTAAGAAAGTAAGAATAAAAAATTATGTATTTTAATTTATAATACTGTAATAAATATTATAAAGAATTTCTCAGTAGTTTTTGTTGATATAACTCTAATAATTTTTTTGTATGTGTAATTTATTCTTATTATTATTATTGTATTATTATTAATTTATGATATATTGGTTAAAAGGGAGAGTTAAATAACATAAATTTGAATAGTAAGTTTGAACTTTGATTTTGAGCTAAAATGATTTTTTATCTTAGAGTTAAAAACAAAGAGATAAAAGTTTGAAGGGTGTCAATGGAAATCTAAAAAGAAAAACATGTTGTCTTCTTTTTCCTTTCCCTCAAAACCATATTTTTATTCTACCTTTTTTTCCCATCTTCAAAAATTCATAATTTAAGCTCTCACGTGTTTGTTGATGATTTTCAAATACATAACCTAACTACGAGATAGATTATAGTAAGGGTAAAGTCATTTTTATCTTCTATTTTATCCCTCTTTAAACCTTCATTTTTCTCATCACAGAGTAAACGTGAAATGTTTGGAAAAACCAAATGCATGAGGTTTGTTCTTCTTGTTTTTAAAAGTATAGAGTATGAACTTGAGTGTGATTTCTTGGTTAAATTCTAATTTTTTTAGCAGGAGTTTTGATGTGTCTTCTCTCAACAATTCATTCTTAATATTCTAGTTCCCACACTTCTAAGTTACTCCAAAAGTAAAAAAAGAAAATAATAATGTTATTTTGAATTAAATTTTATTTTATTTATTTGGATATATATTCAAGCATGCAAAACAGGTTTGGATCAAATAGGTAGTTTTGGTATAAAAAAAATGGGTATTTAAGAATTTTAATTTTGTATGAATATTTTGATATTAGAATGTGATTAACAATTTTGTATTCGTCTGACAATTAGTTTATGTGTTTGGTTTGTTTTTGGTGAAATTAACATAGTTGGACTTTTCATGATATATTTTAAATTTAAACATTTTTATATTAAGGATTAGAATTTTGTATAAATATTCATCATGTAGAAATAGAATATAATTGAGTTTTGACTAAAGGTCGTGAAGAACTTGTTTATGAGGTTGATGGGAATATGATTAATAACAAATTACATTGTCTTAAAAAAATATTTTAAACGTAAGTACTTTAACTTTTTAAAGTCTTAAAAAGTTAAGGATATTGTAAGGGAAATTGATGAAATGTTCAAAAACCAACTTAATTAAAGTTGAGTAGCATTGATTAGTATTTAAAGTTATGAAGACAACTAAAAATAAAATTTATTATAGTTGATGAAATAGTAGATTATGATTAATTAGGTGTCAATAATAAGTGTATGATTTTGCATATCTTGATCAAACCATCTAATCTCACTTAAGTGAGATGAAAATAAATTCAAAGATATTTATTTTGTGTATAGTCTCAAAATTTAAGTAATTAGAAGTTGCTCAAATAACAAGTAAGCATTTGATGAAGATAATATTATATAAATTTTCTTAAGCAACAATATGTTGCTTAAGTAAAAAATAAGTTGTTTGAGTGACAATGAAACATTTGAATAATGGAGAAGATCATGACCAACCTATTTTCTTAATGTATATTGTTAAAAGGATACTTCTTTTCATATGCATGTTGTGATATATTAGTTATATTTTGTAATTGTTATTTATGTTTAATTTTAAGGAGTATGTGAAATTTGTTTTTAATCAAGTTTATGAATAGGTTTGAAAGGTAAAAAAGTATCATATTAAGATGTGGAGTATACAGAGTATACAAATCATTAAAGAAAACTTCATTAATTTTCAAAATGATATAAATAAAAGATTTTAAAAGTCAAAAGTTGATGGTGACGACTCCTGTACGGTTACTTTCATATTTCCACACTAAGTGCAAGGAGTTATCATAACTTCTTATTAGTTAATCTTTATGTTGTATTTGATTTTAAGTTGATATTAGTTATTGATTAATGTATTTAAGACTTTTCTTTCATGTAGGCCTCGAGTTTAAATATAATAAAAATTAAATAAAATTAAAAATGTTGTTTTGATGATGTATAATTTTATGAGAAAAGGTAAAAATTTATTTAACTTAACCTTTTATATATATGTTTATATATTTATGGTTGTGATAATTTTGTGTTGATATGCAATCGGATAAGCACACTCCTAATTTTTTTTTTTAGTTTGTAAAAATATCTATATATATCAATTACATGACAACTTTTGATATAGTCAGTGTAAACAATAATAAACTTACTCTAAGTAATAATTATTCAATAACAATACAAAACTATATAGTCTCCTCTATTAGACAGTTTTGTTTTTGGTCAATATCTTAGTTTTAAGTTTTTTTTTTCTTATTATGTGCAATGATAATTTTGAAGCTTGAATAAAACTTCATCTGTACCAACCTATTCGATTTCATCTTACCTTTGAGATAATATATTATGTCAGTATGATTACCACGCTCACTAATTATAGTTGTTGCTTTATATGTGAATTATGATTCTCAATTGCTGATTGGGTCCTGTTTTTCGACTTCTAATGAAAGTTTTCTATAAACAAAAACAAACACATATAAAGGTTTCTCTTAAATTTCCGTAAAACTTGTATCCTTAAATTTAAAATGATGCGGCTTTCTTCTCATTTACTAAACTCTGAGAAATTCTTATTTAATTCTAAAGGTAAACGTGAAATTTAAGATGTATTGTGGCTGTGATTATAGTTTCTCTCTGAATAACATTTACAGAATAATGCAGCAAGTTATTCGAAACTGATAATATATCTAAATTTTATTGTGTGGAGAAAACTTTGCAACAAGTGTTTTCTTTTTCTTCTTTTTTATGGTGTTGGTTTTAGTTATTTGTAGCCTTATTAGATGATAAGTGATGACAATATTTGTCATGTGTTTGTTTGTGTCTCACATTTATTTGTCTTTCTATTTGACTTTGAATGAGATTTCAAAAAGCACGTTAAAATTTAAGATACTAACAAAAAATAATATGATTTTTTCAAAATAAAATCAACTAATTAACTTCCTAATGCTGAGAACAAGCTGGAATAATATATTATGGTTTAAGAATAACATGTGATCTTTGTAAGAAAATGTGTTTCTGGACAGAATATCAACTATTTACTAATATTTAATCTATTAAGAAAACACGTTACTCTTATTAGAATAATCGATTAAATAAAAAAAAATCAATCATTTGGTGGCTTTAAGACAAACCTGCTTTCAGAAATAATTGATTTAAAACAGTAAATCAAATGTTTATCATTCGAACCCAGATTTCTAAAGAACAAAACAATTAATTACACACATAAAATAATTCACTGTGTTCAAATAAAAAGATTTTGATAATGAATTAGTATTAATATACAGATCAATAAATTATTATTCAATTATATGGATATATATGACAAAAATATTAATGTTTATAAAAAAATTAAGAGTCAAATTTTAATAATTTCCAATTGATTAATAATAACTATTTACACTAACAGTGCCTTTAATTTCTAGTAATAAAAATTAGTTTCAGGGTAGGATACGATGAAAAAGGAAAAACCAATTCAAATATGGAACTATAATCTCACGGACACGTTATCAACAAAATTAGTGATGATATTAATTACATTACAGCTAAGTGTAAACGTGTAATTTAGATTATTGACTAAAAATGCGCTAATATCTTATTAGATTGACCAAAACCATCTTTAAACTCTGATTATAAAGTGAATAAAGGCGGCCCATTGGGCCACGTGTGTCATTAATTGAGCCCATGGCCGCCGAAAGAGTTGCCTAATGAGACCTTTCACTCTTTTTTACTGAAAAGACTCTGTTGCCCCTAATCGACCTTTTTTTTTCAATTTTCGCTTCGCTCGCTCTTTTCACTTTCGTTCTCGCTCTGACCGGGAAAAGAAAAGAGAAACCAGTTTTCACCCTAGATTTCCTCTCTCTGTTCTTTCTTTCTTTCTCTCTCTAAAATCTCAATGGCGTTCACTTCGTTTCTCGGCAGAGTGCTCTTCGCGTCCGTTTTTATTCTCTCTGCTTACCAAGAGTTAGTTCATATTCCTCACTCATCCTTTCCTCGTACTTCGAATCATGTTAATTTTTGTTGTTGGAGTAATTTATTGGTTTAACACTTTTTTTTTAACTTCTGCTGTGTTGCTTGTTGTGTTAGTTTCCCTGTTTGGATCTGTTACGTTCAATTGACTCGTCAAAACGATTCTGCAGATCTGTGTTTCACACCGTTGAAGTGCATAAAACCGATATTTTTTTTCGCTTTTAGATTTTGTTTTTAATTTTTTTGCAATTCCCTTGTTCGTCGCAGTGTCAGATTTGTTATAGGCGTGAGTCAATTTCTTGGTATGGTAGTTAGATCTTCTCGCATCAATTGCATTTATTGATTTGCAATTGCTAACTGTAGTGTAGTTGCCAGCTTTGATGATTGCCGGTGTGGTTAAAAAATCGCTTTATTACATTAACGGTTTCGGGTTTTGTCAATCTAAGTTTGGGTGGGGTAGTTTACGAATGAATTTTGACCGTGTGCTGTTCTTACCAGTTAGTCATTAAGAAGTAGTGTGGGCGCAGGGTACTTTTTGCTGGTAGTTAAATAATTTGTGTGGTCGTTTCACTCTCTTTTCGTTTATAATGTGTTATTTTGAAACTGGGAAATTATTCCGAAAAAAAAAATGATAGGCTTATATTATTAATGTTAGATGAAAGTCAGTCAATTTTCAGTTTTCGTTAAAAGAAGTCAGATTTTTATTAGTGCGCACTTAAATAAATTTCTCAATAAGCACTTATCGAAAATTAATATAAGATGAAAATTTTGTCATAGTAAAAAAATGTTTATACATAATTTAATTTGTAGCACTCCCTTTTGGCTTCTTCAAAAAGCTAATTTTAACATTGCATAAGATTATTTCAACTAATGAGATAAAGTTAATTTATTTTACCATCTTATTTTCGATGCCTACTAGTATCTGTTACGTTTAATCTAAACAGGACCCAAGTCCTTGAGCTGAAAATGACTATTTGTTGGGGATCAGGGTATATTGGCATGTACACGTATGGTCTTAGTTAACCCTCGATCCTATCCTGTTCCTTGCTCGTTGAGGGCAAGGTGATGATGATATTTATCTTGTATCAAGTTATGGTTCCAACAGAGATTGCATGTCTGTGTTTTGGGGTTAAGGCATGGATTGAGGGAGACAAATCTATAATCGATAACACACCATTACACTAACTGAATTTCTGATTGTCTTTGCTAGTGGACTATTACCTTCTGATTTAAGTGGAATAATGTGAATTATGTTCCTCTTTTCTTTTCTATACTTGCCCATTTTTAATTCTTATTTATTTAGATTTGCTTGTTTGCATTTTTAAGAACCTGATTTATAGGATTATTTGTTATATTCTTGGGCTACTTGATAGTGTTTCTTTTCAGTGTTCACTGTTTACATTTAATCAGACATTAGAAACTAATAATTCTTTCCATTTGTCGTTCTGATTCTGGAAGCACATAGCAATCAATCATTACTTGTTTTTATTTATTTGTTTTGTTTTCTTATTTACCCTCACTTTCTTTCTATATTTTGTACAGATTTAATGCTTATGGGGTTGATGGCGGACCCGCAGCAAAAGCACTGAGACCGAAGTTTGATGCATTTGCACATCAAGTACATTCAAGAGTTGCATTTCAACTTCCGGATATTGATGTTAGTTTCTGTCTTTTATTATCTATCATTTAAGGAAAGCATGATTAAGATACAACCAAACAGATGAACAAGTTCTTGGTTAGGAACAAAATAAGGACAAGGTGATTAAATTTAACGTCTGACATGGAGTTGAACGCTGCTTGTGAATGGCTACATTTATCTATTATTAGTTATAGGTCTAATGTCTATTTAATGGTTGATGAAACATATACATTGGTATTTAATAGTGTTTTTATTGTAACTGCGTGTTTAAATAAAAGTACCATTTATAGTGAACAATGAATTAACATTGCTTGACTGCTTGCAGCACATATCCAAAATTGGGTTCTCAGCAGGCAATAGGATTAGCCAGAAAAATAGTTTAAAAAATTGGAGAAATGTTCTAAGAAAATGGTACAGGTGCAGGCAGGAGATGGGCAAGTTATGAAACATTGTAGTAGAAAATAATTGAACTTTCTTGCATTGTTATAGCTATCATGCATCTAGTGCATCCTTATGTGGACTTGTTCCGTACTTCATCCAATTAAGTGCTCCTTGTAGCATACATATAATGTTACTTAGCAGATGTATTTATATGATTGATTTCATTAACAGATGAAGTTTTTAATTGCCGGGGCTATTGCTCTCAAGGGCATTGGAGGGATTCTTTTCATACTTGGCAGCTCTTTTGGAGCTTCCCTTCTGGTTTGTTGCTTGACTTTAACCTATGAAATTGAAATTGGCTTTTCAAGTGCTCAATTTCTGAAGCCTTGGTTATTTTCTCCGTGTAGCTTTTGCATCAAATGATTACTACTCCGATACTGTATGATTTCTACAATTATGACAGCGAGGACAAAGAATTTATTCAACTTTTCATCAAATTTACTCAGGTAAGAGCAGTGTTCCCTCTTTTAAAAAGAAATTCATATGGAACGCTCAAACTAGAGCTGTAATGTTTCATGTATTGTTGCAATTTATCAAATATTGTACTCCTTGCAGAATATGGCCCTCTTCGGGGCTTTGTTGTTTTTCATTGGGATGAAAAACTCCATTCCTAGAAGGCAACCCAAGAAAAAGGCTCCCAAAGCAAAAACCTATTAGTTGCAAGGAGTTCTTGGATCGTTCCTGGTTGCTCGTTACACCCCTCCAATTCTCCAGGATTTGATTTAGGTGTCTGTTGCAGAACAAATGCTTCCCCCTTTACCCATGAGTATTCAGTGTACCATCCGTCACGGATTATATTTAATTTATAATTATTTATATATGTATGTTATTTTTTGGTTTGGTTGACATTAGGAACTATCTTTCGATAACTTGTATACGAAGAGGGAAAAAAATATCAGAGCCTGTTCATTCAGACTTTGAGTGCCAATTTCGTTATATAGCGGATTTGATCGGAAGGTAAGGTCTGACGGTTGCTATTTTGAACTAAGCTTGATTTCTCCACCTTGGCACATGTTTCTTGTTTTTAGTTTCTTTGGTTCTCTTGGTTTGGTAAGGAGATTTATGCTCATTTGAATTTTTCATCTGATATGGTTAAACATAGAGAAGACTAGGCACTACAAATTAATTGGATATTAAGTCTATGTTCAGATAATTTTTTCAATTATAGAAAATAAAATGTATTTAGAGAAGTTTATTTAAACAGAACTTAAGTCTTCGTTTTATCTATGTCAAGCTTCGAATAAGAACTTTCACTGGGATTCTTATAGGAAATCAAATAGAGTAATTGCCAATAATCTCGGTTTGGTATGGATTAGAGAATATTATTGACAGCTCACAAGACAACGCGTTTTGTAGTAATCTTCAATTTTTCTTCCTTCTCTCGATTAGTTTATGAAATTCCAACTTGTTTATGTCGCGTTGTTATGGACGTCAAATTATCACACTTCGCTTTAATAGTTGGACTTCCGCATTAGACGGAGTTTGGAAGGGATTCAAGGTAGCTAGGTTGAAGCCATAGATAAAGTGAAAATTGGCGTCGGCTGAAGAATAATATAAAATAAACACTGGGAGAATAATTTTTTAAGATGGTTTGATTGGAAAGAAAAAAAAAATATATGAAGAAATACGATAATCTTGTATAATTTATTTATAACAGTTTTATTATGACTTGACGTAGTTTGTAAATAAGATATATAATCAATTATGTGCCTTCATAATTGATAATATAATTTTAGTATCTATATAAATGGTCAAATAATCAAATGTAAGTGACTAGGAAAACTAGAAATTTGATCTCTAACTGATGGCAATTTTTTTTTTTCAAAATTAATTAAGAAGCTTCACTGAGGCCAATTCTCTCTCGCGGTAGTGTATATAAATAATCGTAATTGAGTGTAAATCAATTACTTGTTTTCGATAGAGACCGGTTTTTAAATTCCAGACCAAAAGAAGCAACCAAAAGTTTTGATGTGTTTCTTCCCACACTATAAAATTCTTGGATACCTCTTATTTATTCTGGAATGGACTCACCAGAACATATTTGAGAACGTAAAATAACCAAACCAGATATAGCATGCAAAAATCAGTGAAGAGAAAAGGAGAAAGCAACAAAGTATGTAAACTAGTTTTTGAAGAAAGAGTGCAAGAGTTGGTGGTTGACGAGATTAAGAAGAGTAATAAAGAAATGCAGTATAAAAGTGCATGTACACTGAATATTTCAATCTCTTTCCACACACGTTATTATGAAATTTTCCGAATTTTGAGCTCACCATAATTTTAACAAACTATTGACTACTTTTTGTCGTTCCAGACAACGGGTTTTAAATTGTCAACGTCTCTCCTTATCCATTCTTGCTTATTTTAGCGCTTACAAACATAGTATATCGTTAGGGAGAGTTGGACATGTATATTTTTCGTATTTCGTCAAAAATAATATTCTAGAAAACAGTGTCTTCAAAAAAATATTTGTTCGTTTTTTTTTTTTTTTTATAAAGTATTTATACGAAAGAGGTGAAAACTTAATTGTTCTGTCATAAAGAAGTTTTATTGTACTAAAAATATGAAGTGAGTCTTATTAGATTATTTAATATGGTGAAAAAAAATTAGTGAATTAATATTTTACCACGGTAAACTTTTTTAACACCGAAAAAACTTTTAGAAATATTAACTCGTCTGTTTTAATTAAGGTGGTAATAACCCTAGTTCAAAACCATGAAGTTTAAATTTGTCTTTCAAATTGCAAAATTAAAAATGGTGATCAAACTTAGTTTTTTATTTTATTTAAACAAGCTAAATATAATGCTTAGATTGAGCTTGTTAAATGCGAAGATTGACTGCTTGAGCTTAATTTATTTTAGTTTATCTATAACTTGATTATTTTTAAATCAATGTATGTGTGTCTATATATATATATATATATATATATATATATATATATATAACTTGAGGATCAGTTTTTAATTTGATCAAATATTTAACAAGAGAAAGAAAAAAAAAACATATTTAAAAGTTCTTTAAGATAACATTATAAGTTTAAAATCATCTTATGTAAAATTAATATTATTTTATCACTTGATATGATCATGAGTTCTATAAAAGCTTTTAATATCAAGTTTATAAGTTTTTTATTAATTTATGTTAACAGTTTAAAGTGAATCTTGAACTTGTTTATTATTAAGACAAACTGGATTAGGTATTTAACGAGGTGAAGCTAAAACTTAGTGAGTAGTTTATCTCATACACTTTTACCTTTTCACCTCTTAACCACTGGAAAACCAATCACATTTTACTTGTTCACATGACAAATTGTGATTTTTCTTGCAATTTTGTCAATATTTCTGACCGCATTTTCACTGATTATTAACAACATAGAAGCTTGAGCCTCGCTGATGGCAAGTTAATGTACTCAGTGAATAATGGGAGAAAAGTCTGAGACATGAAAAGAGTGAGTAATATATGTTCAATGTATTGTGCTATTTTCAGGGTCAAACACAAACAAAGACAATCACGCATTTCAATCATTAAAAAAGAGCACACCACCACAACCTCTTATAACACACTAGGTGAGAATCATTTGATTCAGAGATTAAGAATGAGGGGCAACAAAGTTTGCAAGAACCGATCAGTTATTGTGAATACACCGTGCTCTTGGATTGCAGTATTTGAACAAGCGGCCACAAGATATCCAACCTGTGTACATTTCTGTTGTTTTGACCCTGTCACACACACACTTTACTCATCAACAATCAATGGAGTTTATGTATTTGCTTTTTAGAGTACACATCTATATACATTGGTCCCAGAAAACTTAATGTTTACACAAGAAAAAGATTTGAAAAACAAGAATAAATATCATGCATTCAAAAAATGGAAGACAAAAATCCAGTAAAAAAGTTCTAATTATAAGGGTATATATCTTATCCAATAAAATTAGGACCAAGAGTGAGTTAGTTGAACAATTACATTTAAGTATGCAATGTGCTAGTAGATATAGCAGGCTTAATTAATGACAAAAGAATATTGGACCTAATTTAAAGCCTGCTAATGAAATTTTATTGTCTATCCATGCATTTGATTTGGTGTTTTCAACAATGGATTAATCTACTATAATTGCTATCCAAAGTTTTGCCATATATTTAATCAAATTATAGACCAAGATTATGTCCGTACTTGAGTCTTGAACAGTGAAGTAGGTTTAAATGCATAAAAAGTAAAGCTAACTTCTGAGTTTAAAAATTACCTCCACAACAAAGCATATCCATATCTTTTCACCATGAACTTTAGTACCACCCTTCAAAATGGTAAGACCCAAACTTCTTATGGCTTCTGCTATTTCGAGAAAATGGCTGCACTCCTCACAGAGCATCTACAACAAAAGGTATAATTAGAATAGAGAACACACTCAATAGCTGATTATATCAACAACAGATTAATATCTCAGACCCTTAAATTAAGTGCCACTAACCTCCCTTTCTCATCAGGAGGAGTTTTCTCATGTATTACAATTATTAATTAATCAGTAACATAGAATAAATCAAATTGTAACTTTCAGATCATACCTCCACAAGCATCTGTCCATTCTTGCTAAGATTCTCCACTAATATTGAATGAACTTTCAGATAACCCCCTACTTCCATTGCCCAGCTTGAGCCCTGCTCATAACTAGAGGATCCAAGAATGTCTTCTTCCATGTGATGCAGCTGCAAAATTTCATCAGTGTTATACAATGGAAATAAGTTCACATGCAGAAGATGTTGGAACTAAATCAAGAAAAGCAAGAAATTCCTGATGTATGCACATCTTCATGTTCAATCAACTTGACCATAGATATATATAGCATACTTTTTTACAGACCATGAACCAGAGGACAGATTTCTAAACCCCCCTTAAACCTTACCTTTGACTTTGTATCACCAAAGTCAGCTAGCTTGTCAGCATGTTTAGTTATGCTTTGGAGAAAGAGCATGTGCTTTATTGCGCGCTCCAGTAGGGAATCAATACTGCACTGTTGAGGTTACAATGAAAATGTTAGCCACATGAACCAGATCTGTGATCATTACTCAAAACCCAACAAAACAAAGAGGAAACAGATTCCAGAATGATACCTTTGCTCCATTTGGAACCAGCTCTCTCAACTCCTTAATACGATCTTGGATTAATTGTCTGTCCCTCGGCCGAGGCCTACAACTTTCCCCAGGCCTTGCCCTCTTTTTGCTGTTCTTAGATGGTTCAGACGACCTTTCAAGTTGTCCACTACTTGAACTGGGGAATGTAGATGAAACACCTTTGGAGGACATCACACCACATATCCCTGATGATGAACTCAAAGAATGGTGTTTGTCCTCTTTGACAAGAGAGAACTGATCTATTGAACAACCTTCTGAATTAATAGCATACACATTGTGAGTAGAAGCTTCATGATTTTTTCCAGAGGCCATTGCAGATTGCATTGATGTACAAAACGATAATTCACTCTTAACATCATTGTTACTGTGGCAAATGTTGGCCACCATTGCTTCCAAGAGATGCTCTGGACGAGATTCAGAAGTCAATTGGCTAATCTCATCTGACATTTCAACAGTTTTCATATCTTGATTAGCCTGTGCTGGCCAATCAAAACATTTACTCCCTTTCAGAAAAGATGGTCCAAGTGCTTCATGCAGTTCACAGCCAGCAGGGAAATTCAACACATGTGATATATCCTTGTAAGAAGGCTCGGCGTGAAACTTTGACTTTTCAACGTGTTGCGAGTTTGCATCTGAAGGTTGGGTGAAATTCAACACCCCTTTTTGGCTATTATCCACAAAATGCAACTTATCAGTTTCACAAACAACTGTATCAAGAAAAGCTGAAGGAAAGTATGCAGAATCAATTCTGACTTTTTCTGATGGACATATTAAATCACTATCTGTAACCAAGTCACTTAAAAATGACGAGACATTGTTTTCTGATTCCAACCTCATATCTTTGCAGCCACTACTTCCTTCTTCACCCTTCCTCCCATAGAGAGGTTTCATCTCTTCAAAATCCTGATGCTCCACGTTCATCATATTGGATATTGACTGAAGCAATATGGAACTTTCATCACTGTACAATTCAGGCCCCTCTTGCTTGGCCACGTTATCAGACATTTTCACACAAGCAGAATGAGGTGCATAGTTCCTCCCAGAACATTGAAGGGGCATTAAAACATCTGCTGTTTCACTCTTCATAGATTTCTGTGAATTGTAAAAGCCAGTTGGCATAACATCTGAAGACAAATTTTCCTTCAATATATCCAGCTGAAAAAAACAAAAAAGAAATATAAACCTCATGATAATTCTCAACACATTAAGGTTAAATGATAATTATGACACGGTTTCACTTCTCTACATCAATAGCGTGTTTAAAAATGCCATGTTAACAGTTACATAAACCCCAAATCTGCATATTCATGCACCATGCAGACATGTGAACATAGAGAGAAGTGAAGACAAAAGCTTACCTGAGATAAAGAACTCTTCAAACTGCCCTGTATTTGACTAGGACATTGAGCTATTGAGTAATTTTGAGTAGACAAAAAGAGATTTCTGATATGAGTTACAAACCCCATATCTTCAATTACCTGCTACCAGGGATGTAAAAAGGGAAGGAAATTATTAAAAATAAGTCAATAATAAATTGATTTCCATATAATATCATAGAACAGCCCAAGACAAGACAGAAAAATTCTAATATTATATAGACAGGAAACTATATTGTACAACACACCCGTAATAAAAACTACTCAGCATTTTCCCAACCCCCAGGGCGTGGATTCTCCAATGTGCTCAGTGCATAAATTATAAATTACTACTATCATATATTACTTTCTATTATTTCAGCAAAAAGGAATAATACTATCAATCTCATTACTTTTTACAAATAATTCATAAAGAGAACAATTTCCCTCTTTGGTTTATGAAGATACAATGTTCAATGTCTCTATATTACATATTTATTTGTTTCTTGTAGTTTTATTGGATATAAATATTTTAAAAGCATGGACACTTCACCAACATGCATTGGTGAAGTATCCAAAAGAATCGGTATCATATACATTAAATATATTATAAGTTAAATAAATTAAAGTATTGGTACTTCATAGGGTTGAATAATTCATCAATATGTGTCGGTGAAGTATCCTAGTGTATCAGTATTGGATCTGAATCAGATACGGTACCTGAAACAAATTCAAGTGTTGGTGCTTCATAGCTTGCACCGTTTGAGTATATAACTGTTTCTTGTCAGTAACGAAGGTCAGGGTAGTCATACATGACATAATTGTCCATGGTACTAAAACATGCCTCAATCTGGTTTGCATGCCAAATCATAGGTGGTTTAGTAAATTATAAATTAGTATACCTGTGGCCTAACATAATTACATGATGCCTAAAGCCTATTATGACAAAACAAGGGGTGATTTGTTAATAGCCTTTCCTCCATTTCTCTTTAATTTTCACTATATATGTATTTACCTAGCACATACAATTAGAATTATAAAAGTATTTAACCAATATCTCAATCAACAACCAGAAATTACCAAAATTAGTTGGAAAAGAATTGAAGAAATATAAGCAAGCCGTGCTATCTGACTAGTTATAGTACATCGAAACAAAGGGCTGCAAAGCTATCTTTTTGGTACATCAGTGGCAGTGAGGTTTGAACCTATGATCGCATGCAAACTACCCAAGCCCCTTGCAACTAGTCCAGTCTTTGAGACTTGAGTGCAGAAAAAAATTTGAAGTCCTGAATACAAAGGCTGCTTTGCACAGCCATAAAGTGATAATAGATGCCTTCTCGAACCATATAACCACATTATCCACTATTATGCTACAGAATCAAATAAAATCAAGATTTAAAAGAAAAAATTGCCTTACTTTATTAAGAGAGCCAAGCTGAACAACACCAAGCGGGGCTACAGCAACAACAACAATAGTCTACAAGACAAAATAAAAGCTTAATCAATGAAAAATCTTAATGTAACCAAAGTACAGTGGTGCAGATTAGGAAATTATTTTCAAAATGATAATCACTATCTTTCTAACATAAAGAATACTAGACCAGAATGCAATATAGTCCGCTACAGAGCAGTTCAGTTGTATGTAGCGAATAAAAATAATGAGCCAGAGTCATATAGTGACCCAATAATGCCATATTACCATATTAACCACAGTTTTCAAAAAATAGTATTAAAATTAAATTGTACATCTCCTAAACATTCGTAAAGTATGCAAGGTCTAATTTCTGGGTGAAAATAGAAAGTTCACTTTTCCAGATTTTAGTTAAACACATGTGTTGCAAAGCTGTGAAAAAAAATATTAAAGCAGTTAGCATACCCTGATTCCAGCAGAAAACTGAGACTGCCACCCATCAGCAAACTGAAATTAAACCAAAAAGTCGGAAAGGAATAAGAATGATTGGAACATATTGACATGATACTCCAAGGTTGAAAGATCCTTAATGATGACATTAAATAATAAGAATCTTCACCTCAAAAGACAAGCCAGAACCTGCAACCTGATTATCTGCACAGATCCACCTATGCTTTCCTGTAACAGCAACCTGTCCAACAATACTGTGAAGAAAGAATCTTAGGACAACCTAAACAAACAGAAAATCAAAATTGTGTACAGTATCAATTCTACATTTAATCAATCATACCCTTCTCCTAATGAATATGCATGATATGACATCTTAGCCACTGCTAAGCCTAATGCGTTGTGTGAAAATTTCCCACAACCAATCTGCTCCAAGATATTCTGGCAGTGCTTATTTTCTGAAGAGTCATAATCATCAGGATTGTTATAGTATGCGTCCTCCCATGTCAAGATCCTGCAAGCAGTACCACATCGAGAAACTTTAAGGGACAACATTATGGAATTCAAGTTCAACACTGATAAATAAATCTGTAACAGAAAAAAAATTGAATCACCAAAATTGCGAGCAACATTAGATCATTTAAGAGTAACGAGCTTCCTACCAGTACACTTAATATAAAACAACAACAAATGCCACACTTATCCTACTTCCATCACAATACAATGAAAACAACATAAAATATTTCAAATAACAGAAGGATCACAATCCTAAAACAAAATGACAAAAATAGAAAACATCCAAGAGCAAAAATACTCGCAAAACAGTGCAATGATATGGATTCAAGAGAGTAGATACACAGCACATGCCGTTCATAGTACAAAAACTCTAAATTCAAACCAAGCATGGAAATTACCAAACCTGGAAGAAGGAGAAAACAGAGGGATAAACAAAAAATCCTTCACACTAAAAGTTGATCTTAGAATTTTGGTCAACTCAACCCCACAAAACCAATTAGTGAGATGAAGATTGTCTCCCACTTATATACACTATTTTGACCATATCATTAATGTATGAGGGATCTCTAACAGTTGATAAAACCAATTGGCCATTATAAAATCAGTTAAACAGGCAAAAGCTGGAAAATGTACACAACCAATCAAATTAACCCGGTAAGTAAAATGGCCAAGTCAAATTTCAGACCAAAGGATTCAAACATGCAAAACCACAACTTCACCTAATTTAGCATATTATGAGTTGCTTACATCTAAAACGAGGGTAAGTTCAAAGACACGCCGAAGGAAAAGCCACACACACACAAAAAATAAAAAATAACATCACAAGCACCACCAACAATGATATGATAAATAGTAGTATCATACATTCGAGCACGATGTTTGAGCTTCCAAAAGATGGCGTAGTTCCAGTGAGTATTCAAACAGAGGCTTCTGAGTACTTGGTGCAAGTTAGTACCCATGTTGTCCCCTCCTTTAACAAGTCAGAAACTTTAACACCCCGAAGGCACCCCCGAGAAAAAGGGTCGTGAATTCCAATCCTCCAAAAAAGAAGAAAACCCCTCCAACACCACACACTCACCCTCCTTCCCCTAGCTCCCTCTGTAGGAACCTCTTCCAGCCTGCTTCCTCCGCAACCCCGCTCGCCGTTTTAATGGCGGTCCAACTGTTGGCAGTATCAGACGATCCGCACCCATCACTCACCCCGCCAATTCCCACCACCCCACCAGCCAAAGCTTCCAACTTTCCCTCACTACAGTCAAAACACAACCAAACCCACCACCACACTTAACGCTAAAACTGAAACACCAGACTCTACGCAGCAAATCTCGCAACTAGTCATTGAATAACAAACAATCTTGTCAGATTCCAAAAGGGGTGTGAAGAAGGTTGAGTTAAAGAAGGAAAGAAAAAGGGTGGCTAATAATCTAGCTTATATCCGACGACATGTGAGGCTTTTGCTTGTGGAGGAAGAAGGTTTAGTTTCTCCGGGAATGCAATTGTGAACGTAGTCTTTACCCTTTGCAGAGTGAGAGAGATAGAGGTTTTTGAGAAGTTGCCAATCGCTGAGTAAAGAGTGGAGAAAGTAGAGAGTGAGAGAATGTCAATGGTGGAAAAGGAGTGCTCTTGTTCTATATTGGGGTCACGTTGGCACGCTTTTCCTTCTAGCTTTTCCACCCGGGGAATCTCCACCGTTGATTCAAGCAATCATGGTAACCATTGCGTAATCCAATCCACCATCCCCTCCTATCATATCACTAACCACACCATGCATTTTTGTAAAGAAAAAGGTCATTTATCTGTGCATGCCAATGTGCAAAATCGAAAGACAATAAAACTAGTGACTTGAACAAACAAACAAACAAACAGTAAACAGACACACTTTAGCATTTCAGAATGTGACAGAATTAGTCTCTGATAATATTTTGAACATAATCATATTTATATATACTCAACAAAGCAGTAAAAATGAGTACTTTGATATTATTGTTCTGAAGATAAAATGAAAAAAAGGGCATGTGGAGACAATGCTAGACACTAGACAAAGGGCAGAGGCCCTAAGGGAAGTAACACTATGAAGGGTTAGAGGCTAAGTAGGGTTTATATTTAGCGTTAAGAAGCACGAAAGGGCAATGGAAAAGGAGGAAAAAGAATGATGGGGAACAATCGAATTGGGGTATGAGTACACTTTATGGTGGTGTCAATTGATGGCCAACAGCATGATGCCAAATTGAGGACATGCTTCCTTATTTTCCCCTCAAGTTTTCAATCCTTTCTTTGAAACCCTAGAGAAGGTACCCTTAAGGTCCTTTTCAACAATGATCTTATTGCCCTAAAGTTGTGACACCTTCAACCTCCCATTTCTTCAAACAATTCCTACTTTGTCACGTTATAATTCAATCTTTTAGAGTGCCAACCTTTGTTTCACACACTGCTGACCATGCTGCCCTTTATGATCATAGCTTTCCACCGATTTACACCTTCTTTCTGTTTTACCCTTTACATGGCTTGGAAGCGGAGTTTGGAAAAAGTCAAAGTTTTTTTCTTTTGCCTCTCACACAATTACCTAGGAACATGTTCTATTGGATAACTAAAACATGTTTATGATCATTGATCATGTTGAATTTGTTCTAGATTCTATCATAAAAATTGGTTTTGGACTTTAAAAAATATATTTTCTAATAATTTTGTCGATCAAATGTAAAATTTATCTGAATCCGACTACCGAATGCAATAAAAATTAGTTATAAAAAATAGCTGAGAAAAGATTTAATATATCTTATTAAATATTTTAATTTTTTTTAGAATAGAAATTAAATAAATTTTGCAGAAAATATTTCCTTTGTAGTAGTTTAGATCGTGATTGATTTAACTTATTTAGAAATTATTACTTGTAAGTTTTTCTTAAAAATACTTATTGAAGGTTTAATATTAAACTAGCAATAAGTTAGTATTAAATATTTAATTTTAATCATTTAAGATTTAGTTTTAATGTTATCAAAATTTTAAAAGACACTTCTCCATCCATTTCAAAAGAAGTCTCGTTTTAACACATTTTTTTAATTAATATTAAGTGACGCTTTAGGTTTTTGATTTAACATTAAGTATTTTCTTTTAATTTTATCTCAAATAAACAATTAGTGTATGACGAAATAAACCCTCTGGTAGAAAATAAACATTAAGAACAATTTAGAAAAAATGATATTGAGTCACTAAATTGTTTCTTTTCGAGAAAAAAAACTTAAATGTACTTAGATTGAAATGAAAAGAGTACCACAATATATGTGCCTAAATTTACCTTAAAAGATATAATTTTACCAAAATAAATTATTTCAGTTTATTGATTTAGACACATATTTTATCACTTTTGAACTATAAATAAATGAAACTAAATTGACAAAATCTATCATTCAAAATTAAATTAAAAAGTAATATAATTGTTATAAAAATTAACAAAATTATACAATAGTAACATAGAAAATTCACTTTCAAAAGAATTTACAGCTTTTTGGACTATTCATTCTTTGTGGGATGACAGTTGCAAAATTCATATAAACAAAATCACATACTATAATTAACTAGTTACAGATTAATTAAACAGTGTAAAAAGAAACGATACAGTATTAATTATTAACGTTGTTTTGATGATGTAGAGATTCAATTTGTCGGAAGTAGTTAACAGCAATTTACCTGGTTTCGTGCAGTATGGAGGCATAATCATTCATATTTGTTTCTGTTGCTAATTGGTTGGGTTTACATCTACGAAATCAATTATATCTCTCTAAGTTTCCTCAATTATCGATCATCCCTCATAATTATATACTATGACCCATCATCTATCATCCATATTTGGACCCTCTAGCTAACTAGCTATAGTAGTCAAATGCTTTGTTTATAGCTCACCCTACCCAAAATTCTTCAACCACTTTCAATTTTTAATCGTCTGAGTATGGAAAATATTTTGAGTTTTGATTGTGCATTGAAAAAGGTTCTCTTTTAAAACAGTTATATAAGTATATGAATACAGGAAAAAATGCAAACAAGAAAAGAAGAAAAAAAACCATGATGTTCAGTGGTGGAAGGAATAAAAACTGTTTGAACATTGTTTCTGGCAATAAATTTAATTATAGGGTTATGAAAAGCTTGCACAGGTGATGGTCATAGGACAAAGTCAACTGGGCTATGTATGAATATGCTAAATCAGTGATTCTAATGATACAGTTCAGGGAGGACTGAGTATTATCATGAACGCAGACACAGACCAAACAACAATCATTTATCTCTTCACTTTAGGTTTTATTTTTCTTCGTTTTTAACTAAGGTGCCTGTTAATGAATTTACCAAGTTCTCAAAATTAAGGAAATAAATAAAATGTAAAATAAACTATAAGATTGAATTATCAAACACTTCTTCAAATTCTATCGTCATGTTCTAACCTGATTTAGATCTCTTCTTTGAAATAAACTGTTGTTATTAAGATTAAAATTTGGTGTCCATCAAATGGTTGATGCTGTGTGTTTTTTTACAGGTTATAGACACGATCAACTAATCACTATGAGAAGTTCTTAGTTTCATATTATCATATAGAAATGTTTACTTCATATATATAAACATTTAATTGATGAGAATCAACATAAAATGATGATTTATCGTCACATATATATGCTTGGTTTCACGTTTTTGGTTTACCTCTCTCTTCTTCTTTTTTTGTCTGAATTAATTTATTCTAAACTACAAACTTATTGCTTAATCCTAACTTTAACACTGTCGAACTAAGTAAATATGAATTGAGCTTAATAACTATCCAAATCAAACTGTTTGATAATAAGTTTAAGTTTTGTGGATATCAGTTCATACCCACATATAGCATTTGTATTAAATACAAGAAAAATTATATTAAATGCTGTTGGAAAGAGGAAATATTTGTGAATTGAGTTACTTATTAATGAAAACTTCAATAATTTGAATGAAAAAGAAATTAGATTACTTAAAATTAAGTGAGTTGCTTAAAATTATTGAGAAAAATGTCTATAATTGCTTAAAATAGAAGACAATTGAAAAGAATCACACATCATTATTGTATGAGTTTCCACGTAACTTTTGCTACAAATTTCATATGATGTTTTTTTAAAAAAAAAAAAGTAATGGAAACATTTTACAAAGACATCAAAAAGTTTCAATTCATGTATTAATGAAAATATTAATTATTTTTTCATAAATAAATGTATATAAAACATATTATTATATAATTTTTAACTATAAGGTGTCCATCTCCTCTAAATTTTAATTGTTGAACTCATGTGATATTATCTTGATTATTATGTAAATATCACCTGTTTATGTTTATATATATATATATATATATATATATATATATATATATATATATATATATATATATATATATATATATAAATATTACAGTACTTATTTTTATGTTTAGACTAGTTCAAGGTGTGTGGGATGCATGTGACAGATATGTGGAAGTCAAGTTTATTAGGCATGTGAGTTATATTATACACTTGCAAAGTTTTCATTTAAATAAAATGAATGTGATATCGTATAAAGTATGAAAATGAATGTGAGTAGCCATCGTAATAGAAATTTGGAATGAAAGAAATAAAGTTGTTTTCTCTAATGGAAAGGTTGATTGCTTAAAAATTTTTAGTTTTGCACAGATGAAATGTTGGTCTTAGTGTAAGACTTATAAGTCTAAAACTCATTTTTCTTATCCTAAATGGTGTATTAGTTCTATTAATTGCCTTAAGCTTGAGAAAACAAGTTTGGAATAACAAAGTGTTTAAGCAGCATAATTGAGGTCTTGAAGTGCTGTTAGACATAATAAAGTTGTACAGTTGAGACAATACCAGGTTATAAACTAGGGGTATCATGATCGTGGATCAGTGAGGGTTAGGTTTCTTATTTTGTAGGTAAAGCTTGTGTTGATGATGTAAAACAAGAATTTATTCTATGTTGTTGGTATTGTTGACAGATAGTGCATTTTACTCCGTGGGAGCTTAATAAGGAAGTTTACCACTTTAGTAAAAGCTGGAAAATATTTACGGAAGTGGTATAATTTGTAAGTAAAAGTGGAAAGATGAGTGTTGCATGTGGTTCGATCAATGTTGAATTACTAATTTGAGGTGGGGTATATATAATATGTCTTTTTTATGGACTCTAATGCTGTAGTAGTCGAATTTGTAATCTGTATAAGGGTTGAGACACTTATGAAGTATCCCTTTAATATAATTTTTATTCTTGGCTTTTATATATATATATATATATATATATATATATATATATATATATATATATATATATATATATATATATAATTGAAGTTTTTTTGTTGGGATAAATATTTTATGAAAGTATTATTTCACATGCAGTTTATGTTTAAAAATAATCTCTTTCTATATATTAATATTAACTATTATTTTTAAAGATAAAAAATGTTTTGATTCTAGATTGTTCTTATTTAAACAAATATTATATATATATATATATATATATATATATATATATATATATATTACCACAAAATTTTGTACACATAATTTATATATATTTAATAATTAATATTATTTAATTTATTAATTTAAATATAAATAATTGACATAAAAGTAAATAATATTTTTACTTATTAATGGTTAATCTAAAATAAAATAGAAGACTAAAATTAAAATTAAGTCGTTTCACTCACTTTTTAAAATAAGTGAATTCCTAATATTTATACATGTTTATGTGAACCAAATATTGTTGTTTTTATAGAAATAACTTCATGCGCTTGTTTAAAAGTATTATTTATTTATTTATCATAAGAGACTTTACTGTTTAAAACATTTTCATTTTTAAAATAATAAAAACCATGAAGATGTTTTGTTTTTAAACTTGACAAACTGTAGAGAAATCAAAGTTAATAGATTCTCAAAGTAATCAAATAAAATGGCTCTTACTCACCTCTAATTTATAGTTTAAATTTTCTTTTACTATCAAGTGAAAAAAAAAAAAAACTGAATTAAAAAAGTACAAGAATGTTCAACCCGTATGCAAAGAAAAAGGCCATCAGAAAACTCAAACAAATTTAGTTATTGTGATTGTGCCTTAAATAAAATATTAGACAATCAGAGTATATTAATTCTTATATATTGCTCCCTACCATACCTAATTCCAAATTTCTTTAGTAATATTAGACAACTTGCATACAAATACTAATTGCATATCTAAGTGTTCTGCAACAACTGAAAGATATCCTACTTGCAGGAGCTAGCAGAATTGAGGTCTGCATCATCCAACTTTGCTATCTCATAGTTGATATGCAACTGTACACTTGCAGATACCTTCGATCATGCTTATCTATTGCAGTTAACGTTGATGCTTATCTCTTGCACATACCTAGCATGGTTATCTAAATTCTAATTTTGTTATGTATATTGGATAATTGCATTTAGTTTTTTTAATGTGTATTTTGATCTAGATTTTTTACTAGTAAAATGAAAATATGGTGGATGATTGACAATTAGAGAATGTTATTCAATAATAATAATCTATTAATATTTTAATAAAAAAATAAAATCGTTCTACTGTGATACGGCTTACTAATTTTTATTTTTTTTTAAATCTTACATCTACATTGTAAAAATAAAAAATAATTGCACATCTTTAATGCTTTTATCCCATTTTTGCCTTACAAACATGACATGTGAATTTTATCCAGGACACTATGATTTCGTTTTAATATAATATTTTCACTCTCCCGAGATGAAATGGTAAAGTTAAGAACAAAGGTAGAATTACTTGCAAAATATATTCCCATGAAGAAAAGTATTCACTAAATGAACTTTAGACTTTGATATTTACCGAATAAAATTTATGGAAAATAACTGTGTATATAGATATTTTACTAATGCCCCACACTCTCACACAGTACTATTCCATATATTAAATTTAAAATAAATTTAACATTACATTTATAGTTCTCTAAGCTGCATAGTTACAACTTATGAATCATATTTTAATGATTTAATCCTCTTGTCTCAACAGTAGAAACCCTAACTTCTTGTTGTCGCGATATCTAGTATATTTGTTTCCGTGGCTGTAAGCCACATTACCATTTCAAGGTCAGGGTATTAATTTCAAGTAAGAGCATCTACGATAAAGAGGGCCTAAAGTTACCATATATGTGCGAATATAGATAGATTAAAGGAATCTTTTTAAGAAAACTTAAGAATGAAAATGGACAATACTCTCCACTCAAACTGCATTTGAAGTATTTTAATTTGAACTAGTGAGAAATATATTTATATTTTTTACTCTGTAACATATTATGAAAATATCCTTTTCGATCTGCTTATAGATTCCAAATGCCACTTTTTATAATGTTACATGGTCGAGTTCCTTTTGGTGGCTTTCCCTTTTTCTCTTAACATGGTTGGGAGCCAAAATCATCCCAAATAGATCTTGTAGCTGAGCTTTTTGTTAACACGTAATCTAATTGACAAAGGATGACTCCTTGGCCTTCAAACTCATGAGTAGAGTGTTCCATCTCACTCATTCACATCTCTCTCTTAGTCAACATCGATGGCCCCCGCATGAAAATGGAACACCCTAAGAAAAAAAAATTCAAATATGTTCAATAATTGCCCTAGTGGAGGCCACTACCTGAATAAACTATCTTTAAGCTACATGCTAACCAACTATAGATGTGTGGAGTTTTTCCTTTTTCTTTTTATTTTCAAGTATTTTCGATTGGAAAATCTACCAAGATACACATCGATCTTAAGTGGCATTTGGTTAGAGATTTTGTTTCCACTCCCCTTGAATTAATGATCATATACAACAAGCATAACTTAAGGAATCCAATGATAATCACAGCTCAAAACTCTTTCAAAGCCCTTCTATATTTTTTTACCGAAGCAATAATGTTTCGGTCCTTGAGTGTAATAAAAGATAGAGAAAAGAAAAAGAAATTCTTGTCAGCTTGTGGATAATGAGTATATAGAATATTAAATTTCTTACTTTCTTAGGGAATATCATAATTATTTTTGTAAAAATGTTGTCCAATCTTCAATCACTAATAATGTTATATGATAACTACAACGGTTAATATGGTCCAAGGCCATGTTATTGTCACTTTCTGTGAAGACCAAATGGAATTGCCATTGATTTCTCTTGGGATCTGCACAAAGCAAACGTTGGCCATATCCAACAGTGTGTAATCTTGAAATGGTACTGTTGCAAGTAAAGTGAAGCATTATGTGTTTTAAAATTGATAAACTTTGTGCTAAAGAAAGTCATTCCTACCACCATGAGGTACAAATACTTTTTATAACCACAAGTAAGTTTACCATGATAAAAGTGCTTAATCCAATATGCTCTTCCAAGATAAGATTGCATTAGTGGGGTTTGTCATTTAATACAGCTTAGACCTCTCACCAATATTGTTTTATATTCTTTGTTTTCTCGTATACATGTATCCATCCTTCTCATTTTGTCTCCACTGAATTTAAATATTTCATGCCAATGATTATTGAAAGGAAGATCTTCTCGTGAAAATGTTATGTTTGGAGTGATCAGTTTGTAACTTTCCACGCCATAAAGTGATGAAGCTTCGGCCACCTTGAACGATTTTGATTGCATGCAATCTATCTTTCAAACCACTATGTGAATTCAGAGGCTGTAGCCATTCAGAGATTGTGAATATTCGTAAGAGCTTCTGTATAAGGTTCAACACATGCTGAAAAAAGACAGGCTTTTGATTTATACAAAATAGAGCACTATTTTTTGTTCAACAAAACAAGGAAAAAGAGATGGATTTGAAGACACCAAGAATCATCTTTCCATCAAGATCGAGATAGGGTTGCCATCTCTTGGGATAGAGGAAATTAATTGACAAAACATATATCTATATAGCTAAATGCAATGTAAAATATATCAGTAAGAGAATTTCTAACAACTTTTTCTTTAATCATTTTTTCATTGTCTGTTAAAATTTATTTAAATTACAAAATTTTGAAGTATACCACTTATTGTAATGAATATCATTCATGATATAAATTTAACTCACAAGAAATATTAATGTATTATAAAATATATTATTAATATTTTTCTTAAATCATTTTTATTATAAGAGTAATTATATGAACTGTTAATTTACTTTTTGGATCTATAATCTAACAAAATCTTATAATATACTTCAATATATACTGTTATTGTAAGAGTATTTTTTATTCTTATGATTTATAATTTTAAATTTTACATTATATATTTCATGTAAAATGTAAGTCTTAAACTTTTATTAAATATTTCTTCATCCATTATAACTTTTTCATGCCCTCAGATATAACTTTTTCATGAATAGACCTATCACTAAACAAACACATATATTCTGAAAGGATAAATATGTCTAGAAGGGTATTCGTAACTAGATTTCCATAGCAGATGCATTTTGTGCCCAACCAATTCAATAGACCCAAGTAAAAAGCACTTAGGATTTCAATCAATAAGGACCACTGCTCTTTGCATTCTTACCCTCTTGTTTTTGTGTGTGAGAATTGAATGTGGGGACAGAATTTTGATTTTGACAAGACAACTAGAGCTTGAAATTAAAGTGATTGGTGTTATAGCTTGGCAGCATTTTTCTTCCCTTATTTGGGTGGTGGATGGATATTCATCATCCTTGCGTAGGACCAAACTCAAAAACATATTATCAGCTTAGTTTTCTGAATCACAATGTTTGTCAGTTGTCACTTTGTTAGTTCAGTGGATATCAACTGCTCATAGTGTGGATTAGTTCAGCTATTCTTCTGTCCTCAGACTATTCAACATTCTTTGTGTGTGCAATCATGTGAATGGGAAAATGTTCTTGGCAATACAGCTGCCAAGCACTAGCCGCCAAGGTAGGATATGGAGATTCACCAGTAATTATTATAATTATTTTTGTAATAGATTAATGATAGTAAAATTGAAATCCATTTGACCTACCAACCCAAAGACAACATTGTAGGGCTGAATTCAAAAACCATTTCTCTACTGCCCTATACTACTGATTTTTTTAAAATATCTACTCTTTCACTTATATCACAATCTAAGGAACCCTAAAAAAGTGGTATAGACAATTTAAAAAGTTGCATAAGGAACCCTAAATGGGAGTGGTTACATTCAATGCAAGTTTGGTTTTGCATTAAGTGTAGTAAACTGATGTTAAAATTTCTGAATTGTCTTTTCGCCAAACACATAAGACAACAAGGTGAAACAAACAAAAACAACACATGCACTTATGCTTGCATGGAGAACAACGGTTATGTTCTCTTTTCATGAGAAGAGAAACCCAAATGAATTGTCTCTGTGATAATGATCAACCAGAAGTTGAAGAGATAAGAGAAATTGTTAGAGACATAACAAGACATTGAGGAACATTATTATATTTTCAAAAAAAAGTGGGAAGAAAAAAGAAAAGGAAAAAAATGAAAGGTGATTATCTGGATAAACACTGTCTAGGCAAATAAAAAGCAGTCTTACATAAATTGGATCTATCCAACCACCACCACTAGCACTTTGGTGGTGTGCATGCATTGTTTTTTTAGCACATTCTGATTTTTTTCATTGTCTTTTCCCTCAAAAATTACCACATATCTACAACTATATACAGTTCATTTTATTATCTGTAAACTGTTATAGATAAATAATTCATTTTAAATATGATTTATAATTTATTATTTTAAATAGCAACAAATTTATCATAACATACTCTTTCTGGGTAGAAGGACACAGTATTTTGAACCTATTGTATATTCTTCTGTCTATTTTTATTATCTTACTAATGTAAATAGTTTTTGGTTGTATAAGGACCGGAATATCCTAATAATAATAATAAGAATTTATTTAATAATATGATGATCAGTAACGTTTTAAATAAATTTATATCAACACTATATTTAGATGATATAAAATATTATATTATACATTACACATAATTTATGTACGTTATAAATAATATATTATAATCTAATGATCAATGGTATTAAAACTATCATATTATTATATCACGTATATAAATTTTTTTATTACATATTATTATAGTATATATAGTTATATATTGTAATCTAATAAAACATAATGCCATGTTCAAAATTATTTTTTTCGATAAACGATGAAATATTTTATTGTGTTTTATATATAAAATTGCATTTTTATAATATTGAAAACCAGATTATTTGTTTTCCCACATATCTTAATATTTATTCACAGATTTTTGTTTGTCCTACTTTTCCATTAATTTAAAGACATTTCCGTTGTCCATTTTTGTTTTCTACGTATTTACTTAAATTCATATCCAACATGATCTCTCATTTATTCTCTAGTTTTCTACTTATTTGCCTAATTTCTTCTTAACCTACTTTTGTATTCGTTTCCATAGCTTTTTCCTCCCGTTTGAAATTTATTTTCCATTAATTAGCATGCTTTTTTTTTTCTCGTGAGAATATTTTTCTTACTAATATATTTTTTTCTTATTTTCATTCTTTTACATTACTTATTTACATACCTATTACTCAACTACTTTTATACTTTTTCATGTTCATTTTAATACTTTTTTTCTAAATTTTGTCGTATTTGTACTAAGTTGTTATATTCGAGCCATATGTGTATTCAGTTGATGTTATTTATAATATTTATTTATAAATAGAATATTTCATATTAAAAATTATTAGCAGAGTAAAAGAAGTATTAAACTATGCATGATAATTAAAATACTTTGATGAAAAATCTTAGACTTCAGGTTATTTAAAATTTTAAACCTAAAACAGTCTATATTTAATTAAATGTAAAGAATGTATCATTAATATTTGACTATGACATTAATAATAATTTTATATTAAAAATAATTCAATACAAGTAATTAACAAAAGAGAATTAATGGATATCATTATCTATAACTATATAGGGGTTCAAAATAGTGATGGACAGATTCATGTTATTTAAACTTAGATTATTAAACTCAAATTATAATAATACGAAAAAAAAATATAATCACTTTTCTTCTTAAATTGACAATAAAAAATATAGCATTAAGGATAATAAGATTATTCCAACTTAAATATAACCGCTTCTTATATTTTTGAGTTTATTTTTTTTATAATATTCATTTTTAATTAATGTAAATTTAATTTTTCACTTAAATTTCTCACAATCCTTCCTTCTAATGTAATCTTTATCACTGAAACTTCTCCTTTAAAATTTAAGTGTTTTACTCAACACTTTTCACAATTGATACTAATTATAAGAAAAATACAGACAGTAACATAAAGAAAACAATTTAATTCTTTCAAAATATTCTAAAAATGTCTCAAAGCAATGTATATCACATACAGAGTTTCACATCATATTTTTATATATAAAACTAAAAAAAAAAACCGTAAGATAGTGAAAAAAAAAAAAAAAAAACACAGCTAATACAATTGGTAGATAATAAACAATCTAGCTAAACAAACACTTTTCAAGCTTACGTTATAATTAATAATATTGCATATATCTTTTTTCTTATTATTGTTTAGCAAATCCAACATTAATAAAATGAAAAACAAAAATACTTGACAACATTTAACATATAAAATGAAAAATATTCAAGTTACAGAACATATCGACCCGTTTCTCCAAGTCTACAAATTATGCAGAAAACATACATAGTAGATTAAAATGTGTAATTGTCTAACCCGCGCTTTACATTCCTTTTGAAATCTGCATTACCATTGGATTATAAACCTTTCCGTTCAGTCCAAGCAGTAAAACGGAATTGGTAGTGCTTTTAAACAGTGTTTATATGACAATGAAATCTTATGTTATCATTTCTTTCTTTCTTATCTCAGTCATCATATCAAAAGCCACTAAGCTTAAGAATTTAGAAAACAAATGCACAAATTTTAGGAAGATGTGGGTCAACATTGATCAATAAAAGATAAAATGTACACTGTATCAGTTTTTACCAAGAATTCAGGTTCTATAAAGTAATTGGAGGACGTGTCTTTAACAGTTGAACCATCATCTTCATTAAAAAAACCTAATTTGTTCCCTCTACTTCTCCCTCCTAAAATAATAAAATTGCCATCTTAGGAGATGCATTGAACAAGATTATTACATAGTAATGGCCTACCATTTCGAGCCACCTCTTTTTACTTGATTTTGTACTAACTAAAATGGCAGAAAATTATTAATGAAGATGCTCTACAAACAACTTTATGCAAAAACTTTTCTATTGTTACCACAGAATCAAATATAAGTAAATATGTTTTTGTCCGAAAGTGTAGAAAGTAGTGATTTAAAATAATGACTTACCTTAATTAATAGATGAATTATTCTCAAGGGCGAAGTACTTCAAATATAACTTACATAGGAATTAAAATATAACTTGATATCAAATATAAATGAGATATTGTTTATAAATCAATAGAGAATTATATAAAAAAAATATTACAAATTATAACAATTTCTTTAAGAAATAATTATTTTATGATTGTTTATATATTTTATTGTCAGGACCGGAAGTCAAAATGATGGGTGTAAATTGAAATGTGGTATGAGGTTGTAAACAAACACATTCCGGACTTTTAGTAATGTGTTATAGGAAGGACTGAACGAACCATGACATCAAAATTACACAAAAAATAATAAACCTGGCTTTAGAATACGATTCAACTATTACAAAAAAATTAATTTAATTTGAAAAATAGCTATTTATTGGTATCAATTTTTAGGATTAAATTTAAAGAAATAAACAATACACTTAACCAAAGTTGGCAATCACACACATCAAGGCATGGGCTGGCCTTTTATATTGTGGCCCATTAAGAGCACAAGCTGATATATACCAATTTTCATTTTCTCTCACAATGGCCGACAAAAACCATTTCAATGTGTAAATGGATAGCTACAGCATATAAGCAACGAAATTTCTTAAGAAAAATATTTCAATAATAAATTTATGAATAAATGGTAATTTTTTGATATAATATAAAATTAACTAAAAATGATAGAAAACTTTTCTAATATGTGGGAACTTTTAAACTTTGCATCTTTACGTTTTCTTCAAGGAAAGGATTTGTCTAAGATATTTTAAATGATTGAGAGTTTAAACCGTGTTAGGTTCAGCTTCGTATATTATATATAAATTACTTGATTATGAATGTATGATTTTGTCAAAATTAGTCTATATAATTACTTGACGGAAAAGTTTTCTGGTGCCCAACCTCAGACATCCCTTAAACTAAAAACTTTAAGGATTTCGTTATTTTTTTACTTTTTTTTTTGTTTCAAAACAAATTATGCTATTTTTTTTTTTTTTTTGAGAAATTAATTAATATGTAATCCACAGTTCGTAAAATTCTTATTGTTAATTTTTCTCTTTCAACTATTCTTCGCATCACCATTAATTAATAAGTTGGTTCTATATATGTTTATGATTGATATCAGAACTTCTTAAAATGAAATAGTGAAATTCTATTTAATAATTCATGTATTTAATACATCATCTCATCTTATAAATTTCAAAATCGGTAAGTTATCACAATAAAAGATGTTGGAGAGAAAAAAAAAAAAAAAAAAAACTTTGAATTAAGCACAATTCTAAACACAAGACGATATCAACATTTGAAGGGAGAATTTTTAACTAAGAAACAAGAAACACTACCCGTGCATGCAGAAGACAAGTTAGAAAATTGTAATTCGATAGATTCAGAAAAATGAAAAAAAAAAAAAAAAAAAAAAAAAAGATAGAGATTTTCAAACATTGAAATGAAGATGAAGATAACAACATGGGTGGGTTGCATGGATCAATCAACACCAACCTTGTGGCCACCTAGTTTTAGGATCAAGTCTAGGAATCCTTATTCTCTTCTTCAAACGTGAACCCAACCTAATTGCGTTCTTCTCTTTCTTCGCAAATATCATTCTAAACAGAACTTTCATGCGTTTGTTCCTTCTCTTCCCATTCTCATCGATGGGGTTCTCACTCGCATAATCAGCTCCAAATATCTCATCTCGCGTTCTCACAGTGTTGAGTCTTGAATACTTTTGTTCAAGAGATTCCTTGGGTATGTTCCTTGCTAGCAAAGGAGATGCACCTCCCCACTTATTTGTTCCCAAAGATGGGTGCTGTGGGGTTCTGAATTCCAGAATTTCTCCCAAGCTTAGCTTCATCACTTCTCACTTACCACCACTATGTTGGTATCTCTTGTTATTTATATACATGCTGAAAATTTCAAGGACCATTTGATTTTTCTCAAAGTCGATCGTAAATTCCGATAACACGATGCATATCAAAATATGCTTCGTAACAAAATCCAGCATAATCTCACACATACAAGACAACACTAATTTGTACCATTATCGATCAAAGATTACAACTTAGTAGTGATAATCAAGACAAGAGTTATTCATAGCCTATAAACTCTCTTTAGATCAATACAATCTTTAATGATATGTAATATGTAAATTTCAATTAATAATAAAACGTGTTAAAAAACATTTTTTATATTTAATTACTTAATTTTTAAGTAATTGTATATTTTCATTTGTTAAAAAAAATTACGACCTACTCATCTTAATCTGACAATATATATATAAGACAATTGTTTGATGTTTCATATGTTAAAATAAGTTATTGTATTTTAAAAGTAAATTTTTAAGTTATTTTTAATCTCTAGTGTTAGTCGTTTTTGTCGTCTTTAAGGTTTTAATTACAATAACAGCGAAGTGTGGAAACTCTTAAAATTTTAATATTGTATAAATTATATATAATTGTAATGAGAATTAAGTAACTTTGAAACTTGCTATAGTGACAAAAGGGCGACTTCAACAATTGGATGATGTAAATATTTTTGTTAAACAGATATGATCAAATGCTAACTTAGTGAAACGAACAAATGATTACCTTGTGTTTAGTTCTTGATGATTCACAAATTTACCTATAAATTTTTATATTTTGTTTTCCTTTTTTATTCAAGGAGAATTGAGCAAGATTAGAAAACCTAACCCGCAATATCTGATTGTGAAAACACCTCGAGTCAGCTCAATAAGAAAGCGCAGAAAAGAAGACGCATAAGGTTAGCTCTTTGTTCCCTTGGCAATAATATCTCTGATGATGCTATTAGAAATTGTAATAGGATATATTGTTTGAATAATTGTGTGGAAGAAGTTCAAAAACCATCGCAAATAGACAAATCATTAGGCATCAAAAAATCACATGAGAGGAAAATTTAATCTTAAGAAAGTTTGAGGAAATGGAATTCAGAGACTACAAGAATTAAAAAGATGATGATAATAAAAATAATCAGATATAAAATTACTAAAATATAAAGGAAAATATTAATTTAACATCGTTGTTAAAAAAATATCCATTTCACAGTACTTTATATTAATAAAATATTATATATTAATAAAATAATAATACTTTATAATGTTAAATAGGTGTAAAATGTGAATAGTAATGTTAAAGTATTACCGTTCAAATATTAAATATTTGTGAATTGGAAATCACTTAAAAAATATATATTAAAGATGTAATAAAAAAAGGACAGTATAAAATTGGTGAGTAGCCAGAAATAAAGATAAACTCAATTACAGATTATATATGCCTCAATATAGAGAGACAAAAAATTGAGTGGACACATAACATTCAAACAAATGAAGCTAGAGATATCCTTAACATTTTGAGAAAAAGATTAATAGAAACTGAAAATGTTAAAAAAAGACTCCAAGGATTGGAACAAGAATTGCTTCATTAATAGAAAGAAACAGGAATGATTGAGAAAACAAGGGAACTATATTAAATATATGAAAATAAGGGGTTAAACGAGGAGCAAAAGAAAGAGAGGAGAGAATATTTTGCACAATTCAAGAAAATCAAATTTAATCAAGAATGTCTAGAAAAGTAAAAAGCAAAAGTAAAATGGATAATTCTAGAAGATTCAAATTCTAAATTCTATCACTAAATAATAAACTAGAGGAGAATGAATTGCGGAATGGAGTGAGGAACCTATATTTGTAAAAGAGCAGTGGAAGACACTAATGAACTTAATTACAGCTCAATTTTTTGAAAAAAATTAGGGAACAGTGTGGAAATGTGGGTACTAAAAGCCTTATACCAGATTAATATAATATAACTTAAATTTCATAAAAAACAATTGCAAACTGTCAAACTGTAGCTAATAATTGCAATTAATAACTTTCATAAATTTGGAAACGACTTTCAAAAATTTGGCCACTGGCCTAGAGACTGTAATGTTACCTTCCAAAAGTACAATGCCCACAAGAATTAAAGAATTAAAGGAATATAGGTCAATCTTTTGTTATAATATAATATTGTTATTACAAAGTGTTGTTATTACAAAGTGTTGTCATCATAAATTCGATAACAAAATTATATTGACTTTATTTTTTAAAATGAACTAAATTTATAACATTTAAAATAGTGATATGAATTTGAAAAAAAAAGATTAAACCTAAAATTTAAATATAAATGAATGATGCCATCTGTTTATTCACACAATTTTTATCGGATTATAATATGTCTTATGCCACCCTATTTCTGGATAACATTAATATACACATTCCGCTAGTAACAAAAACATAATTTGAGACAAAAAAAAATTGTTTTGTACCTCGTGAAGGGTATCTAAGTCTAGGAAAGTAAACACATTGTCTTATTGATGCTACAAAATCCAATTACTTAACTAAGGTCCAATGCTTGTGAAGGCTAAAGAATCTTCCTACAACGTACAAAAGACTCATTAGATGCTCAAAACAGTGTAGCAATTTAGTATGATGTAATCTCAAAGCTTTTTTTTCCACTTTAGTATTATACCATCTAAAAGTTGTTTTGACTTCTAATTGTATAATATGAAAAAATATATATTTTTAAATAGTATAATTCAAAAATATTTTTCCAATTATATATTTCGAAAATTATTCTTTAACTTTCAAATTATATAATTCAAAAATTTCAAATTAATTTAAAAATATTTTTCTTCTTGAGTTTATCAATAACAGTATATAAAGAAGGATAAAGCAAGGAAGGGAGTTGGGCTGTTAACCATTTCATAAGATGCATTATGATAACTGAGGTTGCATAAAGAAATGTTCCCTCAAAACCCAATGGGTTGAAGGCCTTTGGAACTGTTTCCATTTCACTGTTTTGTCTCTATTGTGTTTGGATAACCCCACCAAAACCGGAGAAAACTTAGTAAAATATATCTAGAAAAAAAGAGATTGAAGGATGCAACAAACATGGTGCACCTTCGTGGCATTGTAGGACCACATCTAATCCAAAATAATTGGAAACCAATTAATTGGTTTATTAGTAGAGAAAGAAAAAGAGGAAAACTATATCAAATTGTTAAGCCATGCTCATGGAAATTTTTACCATCTTTTAAATTATGTTTAAGCTTTTCATTTATTTTTGGATTATGTAACAAGTTATTTATTAAATTGCATTTTCACGTATGATTTGAAAAAAAAGCCAAAGCTATTAAATGTATCGTAAAACCATTAAATGCATAATTCACAAATTTTACGTTTTTTTTAATGTGCAAGGTACAAAAGTGTATGAATTTGCATTTTGCTTTGGTCAATTATGGTTGCTTTCTATTTATCCATCTTTCAATTAAGTAGTTTTAGTTTTTTTTTCAAATTAATTAACGTGTAAATTTGTCTATCATCCATTGTATATTGAATAAAATTATTTTTAAAAATACTTATGAGAAATTAAAAAAAAAAGTATAGACGATAAATAACAGGTAAATCTGTAGATTGTTTTATTTTCTAAACAAATTAATTTTATTTAAATAGTTTTAAATTAATTTGGAAGCCTTTCAAATTACCCCATTTTAAATTATTTTTTCTATCAATCCAAACCGATAAATGAGATAAAAGATAACCAGTATTTTTGAATTCCAACAACTTTGAAGATTTGTTGAACATGTAACTTACGGGAGAAGGAAGAAAAAAATGATTCAGAGGAGAGAGCCAAACACGGCGTTACTTTTAGACAATCGTCCAGTACTACGAAGGAGAAAGAAAAGAAAACAGAAGCGACACGAATGCAAACTTGATAAAAAAAAAAACTAGTTATTGATATTAATATATTTATATGTATATATAATTATTTTCTTTATCATCACTGTAATTTCATCTTCTTCCACGCAACTACAACGACGAACAAAAAAAAAGGAAAAACCCTCTTCTCTTTTCTCTTTGCGTTCTTCTCCCAACTTCTGAAATTCTTCATCTTTCACTTTGTTTTCCCCAAATTCCATTGCTTCACTCGATTCCTCCCTTACCCTTTCATTATCATACCACCTTCTCTGCTCAGTTCAAGGTACGTCCTTTTGCCTGTTTCTTTTCAAGTTTTATTCGTTTTTATTTTTCTTTTGTTTTTCGCTTTGCTCAAGAGTCCCGTGCTTTATTATATCATTTAATCGGTGTATATGGTATGGATGGTTTCGGTGTTTGTAAGGACCAACAAACGACGAGTTTCTTGGGCTTCAATTTGTATTAATTTGTATAGTTTACGTTTCCTGGAATTTTGTGTGCTGCAAAGGTTGGTTTTTATATGTTTGGTTATAAGTGTCGAATAAGCAATCATGCTGTGGTGATCGGTCTTGTTTACGGCACCAAGTGTCTTGTAATGCTGTTGTATTTTAATGCTAATTGGTCGGTTGAAGTTTTGTTGCAACCTGTTCTTGATTTTTGCTTTATGTGTAAACAGGAAAGGTTGTTCCTTTTTTAGCTTCTTTAAGAATGTAACAAAGGGAATCCCCTCCTCGTTTTTCTTTGAATGTTATATGGATATTGAGCTTGTTGGTCATGGTCTCTGTGGTGGGGTTGGCATAGGCATGGTCAAGTGAGTGCTTTCATGAATGTGAAGTTTGGCTTGTTGTATCTATACAGTTTGGTGGTTAATGGGGAGTGTGACACTAATATAATTGAAGTTCATGTTTGGATGTGTAGTAGGTAAACGGGAGGTAAAACTAAGTATTTTTTTTTTGGGTGGGGGGAGTAGACTAGAATGAAATTGGTGCCGGTTAGGATACTAAGTTTAATGGTGATTTTATGAATTTCATTTTGCAGCCTAAACTTGAAAATAGTTTGGATGTAAATGGAAAACAGTTTGTATATCAGTTTATTAACTGAAATTGGGAATTCTCGTACAGCCAGAGGTACTTTTAGTGAAAGGAAATCTTTCTTGTTGCAAGTAAATGCTGTTTGTACTGTTTAGCTGTTGCAAGTTGCAGCCAACAAATAATCTTCCATTAGTGTTGGGCTAGTGCCTTTAGGCAGATAAATACAGGTCTAGTAGTAGTAGTTGACATGAAATCTAAGAAAGAAATCTTTTTAGAAGAAAATATTGTTGAGAGTATGGCATGCCATTCAATTGACTCATTAATCTAGCCTAAGTTATGATTGTCGGCCTTTTGGATTGTTCAAAACTGACACCAACATGTTTGCAATTGATTTTGATTCTTATTGAACCCTGAGGAGTGAGAACTACCTATTGCTTTCTGCCATGACCGGTCTTTTATATGATTGTGGAAAGTGGTGTGATGCTGATTTCTTAGGATAATGATTTAGGTGCTTCTCCCCCTTCAAATAATGTTGGAAATGTTGATGCTGAGATTGATGATGAACAGCTAGGGTGTTTTTTTGCCAACTCTGACATATGACGTAAGGCCTTGTTGAGTTGACTGTATTTGACTGTCGTTTCACACTTCTCTTTTATTTTTCTGTTGTTGAGGTGGTTGGCTGACCTTTTTGTGTTGACCATATATAACTGGTGTTTCATACTTTTTCTTCTCTTCTATTTTTCTGTTGTTGAGGCGGGTGGCTATAGGATGGCAACTGTATAGTTTATCCTAATATCTTTTTTTATGCTAACCTTTAGAATATTCTAATATTGATTCTGTCGCGTATGTAGGACATTTTCAATGTCCTAATCATTTTGGTATTTTGGGCATGGACTGGCTGTTTATGCCCACTAGCAGTGTCAGTGAACAATGTTTAGCAGGCCAAGGGGTGCCAGTGCTTTTAGTATATTCAAATGGAAACAACCAGGTGCATCATCTCTGACAGCAGGTTTACTTCAGGAAGATCAGCGAGAGATTGAATTGTTTGATTATGGAAAGATTCCTAGTCCAGGCAGTGAGAGCCCTTCAGGGCTTCTTAATGGTGACAGCCTAAATGTGGAACCAATTTCTGATTTGGATCTCTTCTTTGAAAGGCTTTACAACTATTACTGTGAGAAAGGGCTATGGTGCATCATTATAAAATGGATTGTTGAGCTTCTAAGTCTGGGGTTCACCATATGTTTTTCAGGATTTTTTTTACTATATGTTGACTGGAATGGACTCCGTAATGCAAAGTGTGGGATGGATGCGGTTGAATCTGGGATTAAGCCTTGTGATCTTGCTAAAGAAGCTCTTCATCAACACCCCTTAACCCCACTAACAATTACCAAAGCTATTATTGTCGGATACTTGGGATTATTTTCTATCTATTGGATTTTTTGCTTCTTGAGATTCTTTGCACAACTAAAGGATACTCTGGAAATCCGGCATTTTTACTACAACAGGTAAGTTTGAATGATAAACAGTTAAAATGCATAATGGTTAATAGTTTTTTGCCATATCTTACCATGATTTTCTTGCAGTCTCCATGTTACTGACAATGAAATTCAAACCATGCCATGGGCTACAATTCTTGAGAAAGTTGTTCTGCTACAAAGGTCTCAACAACTTTGTGTGGTAAAAGATCTTTCTGCCCATGATATTGTCATGCGGTTGATGCGGAAGGAAAACTACTTAATTGGAATGCTCAACAAGGGTGTGCTAGCTTTCCCTATTTCACAATGGTTTCCAGGTGCTGGTCCTACAATGAAATCTGGTTCTAATGGAACACAAAATCGTGTAATACTGACCAAGACCCTTGAGTGGACTTTGAATTGGTGCATCCTGCAGAGCATGTTTGATCGGTATGTTAATTAGGATACACATGCCTTTTGTTTTACTATCGAAGTTCTATCATTTGATCCTGTAATTTGTTCATAATTTGTACAATTTCTTATCTTCTACGGTGTAATCACCAATTTTTCTGTTTAGGGCATTTTCAGGAAATGATTTGTTGGTTGGAATGATGCAATGATTATTTAGATGCCTTGTAGAAGGTTACGATTTTGATATCTAGATATTTTGGTGGCTCATAAGGGATACTTGTGTTATTGTGGGCATTGTTCTTGTAACTGCATAAAGGGCTAGCATTTGGTTGTTTTTCTCATTTTGTTTTTTGTATTTTGTGTTTGCATATCACATTATTGCATTTAGATTTACTTATATGGTAATCAGTTAGGCAGTTCATATGACAAATGTGATTATAGTCTACGCTTTCCAATATTTATATTCTCCTTTGAACTCAAATTTGCTGTAGAAACTTTTGTGTAAGAGGGGATTTTGTGTCAAATCCGAAGACATTACAAAGAAGGCTCATGGTAGTTGGGTTTGCAATGCTTTTACTCTCTCCATTTCTTGTCATATTCATGCTGGTGTATCTCTTTCTGAGGCATGCTGAGCAATTTTATAATCACCCTAGCACTGCATCATCTCGAAGATGGTCAAATCTGTCAAGGTGGATCTTTAGGGAATTCAATGAGGTATTGTTCTTCTTGATCTCCATTTTGTTTTCTGCTCTTTTGCTGCTTTCATGGTGTTGGAAAGGACCACAAACACTTTGATGTCATATGAAAGATACCAATTCTTCTAAATGCTCAAGCTATTTCATGGAAGCCCCTGATAGATTCTAGTGCATGTATTTTCCTTTAGTCACCGAAAATGATTTCATCATGGAAGAAAAAAATTAACTTGGAAACAGCTGTTTATGAAAATCCTTATTGGAAGACAAGGGGAAATTACAAGAAAATGAATTCTTGATAAAGGTATTTCTACTTGAGGAATAATCAATTATATTTTAACTGGTTAATGATGTTTTGATTAATGGTTGAGTGACCACTTATCCACACAAATGATTTATTATTCCTATTTCTCAAACTCCTCTTTGTAACATTCATGGAATGATGATAGATATTGTTCTAGTCCATAGTCATTAGCTTTCTTGTCTTTGTATATATTTTTGAATCTGGTCTAATTATCTATTAATTTTGGATGAGAAAAAAGAATTTCCAGTCTCTTTAACTGAATTATATTGATTGTTTAACATGTGTTGTTTGAAGAGAACCTATTAGATAGAAGTAATCTGAGTTTTGAAATTTACCAGAGACTGAATTTTCATGTTGTATGTGTTTTCTTGCTCTCTTTGTAATAAATGAATTTATTGCTCAAAAGCGGTTTTAATATCATCTCTTGATATGCTGAAAGCAATGCCACCTAGTTATCATTTTTTAACATAAGCACTTTCTTTTACTTTTATGCTAGAGCTTATTAACAAACATTTGTCGTAGGTGGACCATCTCTTCAAGCACCGGATTAATAGCAGTGTATTGCATGCTTCTGATTATCTCAAGCAATTTCCTTCACCAATCATATCTATTATTGCAAAATTCATCTCTTTTGTATCGGGTGGCTTTGCTGCAATTCTGATCATCATTGCTTTTCTGGAGGAGTCTCTACTAGAGGGCCATGTAATGAAGTTCTGTTCATTTTTCATAATTTATTACATAATTTCATTACATTCATTAAAGATATTTTTAATGGAAAGTATTGCAGATATTTGGTCGGA
>Ga0209700_100756_pt1 | contig 64424 bp, 36 predicted proteins | sample SiratroredBW_FD_187528 | JGI IMG/M metagenome (GOLD analysis project Ga0209700, IMG submission 187528) | Root nodule microbial communities of legume samples collected from California, USA - Siratro red BW (SPAdes) (version 2) | ecosystem: Host-associated > Plants > Roots > Nodule | place: USA...
CACGTAACCGACTCCCGAACTCTAAATCCGGTTTGCAAACTTGCCTTATCTTGTTTTTGGTTTTCCATAATTTTTCCTAATAAACTATGGTGGCGACTCCTCTGTTTTGAAAATGAAAATTATTTTTGTTCGCCGTCCCCGTCGTGACCCTGGTTGCGACAGCAAGGAAGAATTTATTGTGAAAGAACTTGAGAGTCAACGTATTCTCTTTATTATTTCTAAATCATCTATTTTAATTTACTACTCAACAATTTTCCTTGCTGTAGATAAATTTTGAATATTGGTTATCTGAATTTACTGTTGGATTCGTTAGGAGACGACTTGGGGTTAACTTTCCCCTATCTATACTATCAACTCTTTAGTGTTAGACGGTCTAGCACTACGTTAGGTGATCAATATTGGAATTCTTTTAATTTGCTCGTGAGGCGACATTGATCAGTAATAATTAGGTTAGTCAGTCTTAGGTGTAAACTTCGGTTTCTCTTTATTTTAAACACATCGAAGGTAACTTTCCCACTTCTTGTTGTGGCATAAGTCTATAAAATGAAATTTAAGACTCTCTTGTCAATCACTTTTGAAAATAATATAAAATTACTTTTATGAGATATTTCTTTGTGAGTCTTCAAAGTTATCTTCTCTTGTTTTGCTTCTTATCTTGAAAAGCTTTTTCAAGTGGTGAATCCTTATGGCGCTTATTTTTTGTGAATCTTATTGAAGGTGGTGTGTTCTTACTACATTTCCTACTTCAATCCTTTTTTCGATTCCTTTTACAACTTGTTCTTGGTTTTCCCTTTTGTTACTATGTTTATTGAATTGAATCTTCTCCATGGCATATGCTTTCGCCACCAAACCTTGTTCTTCCATGGAATTCTTCTTCACAACACCTTTTGAACTGATCAATATCCTATCATCCTTTTAAGAATTACACTAACATTACAAGAAAAATCACATTTACCTACAACAAAAACCAGTATGTAATAAACAAAATCCGTATGTAATTCAAAATTATCTAAGGATTACATACGAAAAAAATCCATATATACTAAGGGCGTAGGTAATTTATATACGGATGTTACATACGGATTTTTAAATTCGTATGTAAGTAAAAAATATTTTTTTAAAATTATTTATTATTACAATTGTTATTATACCTTATTATTTACTATTATTAGAATTATTATTATACTTTAATATACGGATGTTACATACGGATTTTTACAGATTTTTCCGTAGGTAATTACATATGAATTTAAATCCATATGTAAGTACAAAATATTTTTTAAAAATTATTTATTATTACAATTATTATTATACCTTATTATTTACTATTATACTTTAATTATTAATAACACTTACATTCTTCAGGATACATACACAAGTCATAACCATACACCAAAATCAAATTTGCGATCATATACTCATTAATATTATTTTTATTATGACTCTTGTTGTTATTATTTTTATCATATTAGTAAGTATAATATTAATAGTATTAAAATAATAATATTATTAATAATATTAATAATAATAGTAATCATATTAATAATAATATTAATGATCATATTAATATTAATATTAATATTAATTATAATAATAATATTAATCAATATAATATTAAAGTAATATGGATTTGGATTCATATGTAAAATCCGTATATAATAAATCTGTATATAAAATTCATATGTAGTAAATTTATATGTAAAATTCGTAGATAATTACATACAGATTCGAATCCCTGTGTAATTACATACGAATCTAGATCTGTAGGTAATAAATCTGTATGTAAAATCCGTAGGTAATAAATCCGTATGTAAAATTCGTATGTAATAAATTTGTATGTAAAATCCATACATAATAAATCTGTATGTAAAATTAATTTATCTACAAATAAAAATCAGTATGTAATGATTTGTACATAAATCAAGAATTTCTTGTAGTGCAAACCTTCTCACTTAGGAGCCTTTGAGGGCTTATCTTGAGTTCAAGATAAGATTGAAAAGGTGTAAGATGAGTAACATATGTGAATTGTAAAGCTCATGAAGATGGAACTAGTCATTGCTAGTAGTCCTCTTGTTCCCTCTTTTGTCTCTGAATCATCTATGAGTAGTAGTACACTAAAAGGTCTATCACAACAAGAAGCAAAGACAACCAAAAAAGCCCACACCTAAAGTGATCGTATCTCCATCCAAGATGGAACGAAGCAACCCCTTACGCAGTTAAAAGAGGAAGCAACCCTTTACGAAAGCATGATGAAAATTTTAAAGGTTATGGAAGAGAAAATGTCATTATTGACCATCACATAAATGATAAAATCACCAATTCTTAAGAATTTATGTTTACAACACTCAAATGCCTGTCTAAAAGCCTATCTTAGGCCTAACCATCCACACCCATAAAGAGGTAACACTCCCTTACCTTGTAATCTAATCCATAGAATCCACATCTTCCACCTCTTAACCAACCCAACCAGAGGTCAGCTTACCAACCTCTTTTTATAGCATGTTGCAAGACCTTTATAACCTTAAACCACCTAGGCCACCACCCACAAACAACTACCACACCTTCTACACCAACCATCATATGGATGTAACAAGGCTTGTATGATCTTAATAAACTCAATAAGATATGAAGAACAAAACTTATAAAAGTTTAGAAGCATTAGGTGTAACAATGCAAGCCATAGGTGTTATAAACATATGACAATATTGGAAATACAAGTAGAAAAAGAAAACAACTAGAAATTAAAACAAAATTGGATTGAAGGGAGGAGGAAGGAAGAACATGCAACCTTAGAGGAAGAACTCCAAGGATAAGTGCATAGACAATCACCACTTAAGAAAGCTTGACAAGATAAGAACTCAAAAGCAAGATAAGAGACACTCTCAAATTCTCTCAAAACACCTTAATAACCGATATTCTCATATGTTCAACTTATAAAATTTACAAAGAGAACACTCCTTTTATAGTAAAGAAACCTGACCTATGAAGATTGTGAAGAGTCAAAAAGATTAGCAAGAGTTAACCATGATTAACTAACCTAATCCCTTGAAATTAGGGAGTGTACATGTTAGCTCCTGAAAACTAGGTAAGTGTAATAATTAAAAGTGATGACATGGAATTTTGGCACATGGGTAGCTCCAACTTGAAAAGTTCCAATGGTCATGGAAGTTCTCTCAACTTGTTTCCATAAAGTTTTTTGCTTCGTTTTTTCTAACTTCTAAGATTGCACATGCTTATTTGCTTTATTCCTTGCCACAAAGTATTGATTCTTCTTGCATTCCTTCGAAATGTTTCTTTCTTTGCTCGTCCTTATATTTCTTAGTCATGTGATAGAAAAATTTATATGATATTGATACACTTTTAGGTCAAAAATAAACTCTTTCTATACTTAAAACTTGTTTAATTCTCAATTTTAAGTAGCTTTTATTAATAGTTGATTACGAGAGTTAAGATAAATATTTGATATTAATTCAATTTATTTTTGGTGAAATTGATCAAGAAAATATTGGATGAGAATAACTAGAATTGAAACCTTGAAGACGTGAGAAAAAAGAAGCAAATAAAGCCAAGCCGAATTCAACCACGTGAGCCTACTTTGGAGAAAACAAAAAAAGCAAGGAAGCAGCAGTGGCACCCGACCCAAAAACATGGGTCCGGCACAGATGAGCCCAGTACTGGAATAGTAATAGAATCTAGTGGCGCCCGGTGCAGAATTTTGAGTCGGACGCGAGCATTGATTTTCATGTTTTATTTAACAGACTTTTGGGGTTATGGTTAGGTATCCTTGGCTAGAACAAAGAATGAAATTGACTCTTGAAGGCATCTTTAGGCTTCGTTTGAAGTAATCATCATTCTTATTGTAATGTTTGGTTTCTTCAATGATATGGATTATTGAGGGTTTTTATGATCTAGATTAACCTCTTGGAAGATGATGAACAAAACCTAACAATGAAAGGAATGAAATAGTCGTAACATTGGAAGACAACGGTTAGCATATGGTGTGGCAATGTAGAAAAATAATAGAACATGTAACTATCAATGTAAAATTAAATAAAAAATGTAATAAGGAATAAGATGAAAGGTAGAACACACCACCTATGCAAAGAATTCCAACAATAAGTGCTAGAGGAGCCACCACTTGAGAAAGCTTCTCAAGAACCCAAAAAACAAGAGAAAAGAGAAACTGAACATTCATGAAACACCTTCAAAGGTACTTTGATTCACTCTCTAATTCATCATTTCATGATTTGTACAAAAGGTTGGGGTCCTATTTATAATAGTTCATGGACATCCAAAGGTTAAAAGATTAACAAAGTTAACTATGATTAAGAGTAACAAATCTCCTAGAAGTGCATGCAGTAGTTAGGAAGGTGCATGAATGAGAAAGTGGTGGTTTTAAAGATTCATGAAGGTGCATGGGGTAGTTTGGATGTAATGATGGGAGTTGCATTTAGTTAAAAGATGATGTGGCATTGTATCAATAGAAGTTTCGTTTAGTTAGAAGGTGTAATGATGGGAGTTGCATTTAGTTAGAAGGTGTAATGATGAGAGTTGATGATGTGGCCATCCTTGTGCTTCAATTTGGTTGGTGGAGATTCCAAAAGTTAAAATGGTTCTCTCTCACAAGTTATTGTCCTTCTCTTATTGCATTCTCTCAAATTCCTTCCATTTCCAAGAGTTTTACTTTTTCTTCTCTTTTTCATTTCTTCATACTCCATCTTTATTTATTCTTCATGTCTTCTCTTCCTCTTGTTCGTCAGGTGCTCCATCATTATATGTATCATTCATGCCTATGAGGAGCTAAATCACTCATTGTTGGTGTTAGGTTAAATCATTTTTGAACTCTCAAGTAATCATATTTTGGCTTATATTATGTCTTATCAAATTTCTTTTAATATATTAGTTCATTAATTTTATGTTTATGCTTGTTGTGCATATCCATAACTTGAATATTTATTCTTAAGAGTATTGAAAAATATCTTATGAATCTAAAACTGGATTAATCTACTATATGAAAGCTTGTGTTTATGAGTAGAGCGTGATCAATTTGTTGTCATTAAGATACCGATCGTATGCAAGATTCATCTATATAATTGATCAAGAAATTGACTGGTAATGTAGAATCTCCAGACTCCTCAGTTAAGGAATCAGGTTTGACTAATTTCGTAGATTAACATTGATTATTGTTAGAAAAGAAGATAAATTTTGTAATACACGAGAGTGAAGATTTGTGAGATCTAACCATGACAAGTTGATCATATTATTGTTAAGCCTTTTTCTGCTTTAATTGTTAATAAAAGGATAAAAATTGTCCTTTTAATTTTCTGGATATATTATCAAATTTTGAATTCGTCTTGCACCTGAAATTATTATAATTGTTTCAGTACAAGAAAAACATTAAATACCGATGAATACCGACAAAATTTTATTTATTGTAAAATGTCATTATCGACGAAAAAATTTACGCTCAATTTACCAATAGATTTGATCTGTTGCTAGTTACTAATGAATTTACCGATGATGAAATTTACCATTAAATACTGTTGAATCCTGAGGATAGGCACAAGACTGCTTTCAGAACACATCAAGGTTTATATGAATTGTTACTAATGCCATTTGGGTTGTCCAATGCACCTGCAACCTTCCAGAGTCTAATGAATCAGATATTTAATGGTATGTTGAGGAAATTTTTACTACTATTTTTTTACGACATACTAGTGTATAACATAAACTGGAAGGATCACTTACAACACCTTGAAATGGTGCTCAACTTTCTTAAGAACAATCAAATGTTTGCAAAAATTTCAAAATGTACTTTTGGAGTCCAACAGATTAACTATGGTCACACATTATCGGGTGATGGTGTGACTATGGAGGTGGAAAAGTTAGAAGCTATAAAGAATTGGGCTAAACCTTCAAATCTGAAACAGTTAAGAGGTTTTTTAGGATTGTCTGGTTATTACAGGCCTTTGTAAAGGGTTATGCCAATATTGCTACTCCGTTTACTGATTTATTGAAGAAAGATTCCTTTAAATGGAGTGATATAATAGAGCAAGCATTTGCAGCTTTAAAAGTAGCTTTGACTACTACTCTAGTGTTGGCAATTCCTAATTTTGTTGAACCATTTATTTTGGAAACAAGTGCATCAAGTTAGGGGATATGAGTTGTTTTAAGTCAGAACAATTACCCAATTGCATATTTCTCTGAAAAACTTTCACTTAGAATGCAGAAGCAGTCTGCATATACAATAGAATTTTATGCCATTACCGAATCTTTAGCCAAATTTAGACACTATCTACTTGGTCATAAATTCATCATAAAAATGAACCAAAAAAGTTTGCAGGAGTTGCTTGATCAAACACTACAAACCCCTGAACAACAGCAATGGTTGCCCAAGTTCCTAGGATATGATTTTACTATACAATACTCTTCAGGGAAAGAAAATATACATGCAGATGCATTATCCAGAAGCTTCAAAATGGCATGGTTAGAACCAGTGAATTCTTGGTTAAAAACAGTAGTTGATGCAACAAAAAAAGATGAGTCCTTATTACATATCTACCAAAATTGTGTTGAAAATGCAGGTAAATTTAAAGAATATACATTGTACAAAGATGTCATTGTACGTAAGGGGAGAATTGTGGTGTCTAATGACCATACATTAATCAACACGATCCTAGCTGAATTTCATGCATCTAAGGTGGGTAGACATGCCAGTACCACTAAAACAAGTGCAAGAATTGGAGCTCAGATTTACTGGGCTAAAATGAGAAAGGATATCAGAAAATTTATCAAAGAGTGTGTCATATGTCACCAAGAAAAAGTTAGTCAATCTTTGCTAGCAGGTCTCCATCAACCACTTCCTATTCCTAATATTATTTGGGAAAAAATTGCAGTGGACTTTATAACCAATTTGCCTTTATCGAGGGGTTATTCCAAATTTGCTCATTTCATTCCATTAAAACCTGGCTTTAATAGTAAGATTGTAGCTTAAGAATTCATCCAGAACATTGTAAAATTGTATGGTTTCCCCAAGTCAATTGTTTCTGACAGAGACAGGGTGTTCATCAATTCCTTTTGGAGACATATGTTCAATTCACAAGGCAACCAATTGGCTATGAGCTCTTCTTATCACCCCTAGTCAGATGGACAAACAGAAAATCTCAATAAAATTTTAGAGATGTATCTAAGATGCTACGTATTTGATCACCCAAAAAATTGGTTTGAGATGCTTCCTTGGGCCCAATATTGGTACAATTCTGCGTTCCATTGTAGTATGGGCATGTCTCCTTATCAAGCTGTTTATGGTAAGCCTCCACCATCACTCATTAGGTATGAATACAATGAAGATGATCCACCAGCAATACAAGATAGCTTGAAAATACGTGACGTTTTATTGAACAAGTTGAAGGTTAAACTACAGTAATCTCATAATTACATGAAGAGCCAAGCAGATAAAAGGAGAAGAGATGTTCCATTAGAACTTGGTCAAGCTACAACCTTATAGGCAGCATTCTGTAGTGTTAAGGAAGAACCAAAAATTAAGTTTAAGGTTCTTTTGTCCATTTGAAGTCATTGAGAAGATTGGCCAGGTGGCTTTTAAATTACTGTTACCAGAATCAGCAAAATACATCTCATCTTCCATATTTTCTTGCTTAAAAAATTTCATGGAGATCAGAAGAAGCAATACCTCCCATTACCCCTTACTACAAATGAGTTTGGGCCACTTTTACAACCAGTTAACATCTTAGATTCACGAACAATTGTCAGAAATGGGAAGAAAATTGAACAATGACAGATTAAATGGCATTCATTAAGCAATGATGACAACTCGTGGGAAGACTGGGAAGAAATACAACAATCCTATCGAAAATTCAACCTTGAGGACAAGGTTGTTGTTCAAGAAGGGAGTATTGTAACATGCGTAATAAAATTCAAAGATGGTGGGAGAATTGATTATGTGTGATGGCAACGTGGCAAGTGACGCAGAGCACAAGGAAGTGTGCAAAAGCGTACGGAAGAAGAAGAGGGAGAGTGTTAAATTGCAAGACTACACTCAATGAAGGCATGGTTGGTATGATTCTCTCTCTCTGTTATCCCCTTTCTGAACATCCTCTCTGAACATTCTCTCTGAAACCTCCACCACCCTGATCTCATATCTTTTCTTTATTTTCTATTCAGGAATGATTATCTGGTAATGGGCATTACAGACTATACGACATCTTACAATCACTAATCCGTTGTTGATGTTAATTTCCATTGTTATTATCAGCTCAGTTACATTGATGATAAGATACATTTCCCTTTTTTAGTAATACAAACACTACAGTACTCTTGCTTCATTTTTATAATTGTTACAATTATCATATATAGTTTTATGTAAAATTACGAGTATATTTATTTAGATTACCGTACATTTATATTTTCAAATATTTAAATATAAGCTTTTATGTATTATTTTATAGTGAATCAACACAAGACGGCCTCATTAGGGTAATAAATTACAACTAGTTGATTTTGATGACATCTCATATACCCTTTCTTCCATACGGTATACAACACTAATGAGAACTCATTAGGATTGACTTAATAGGGAAAAATAAGTGTTTTTAAAATTATTACTTTTTTAAAAAAATGTAAGATTTGTTGATTAAGAAGACACAAAATTATTTATTTATTTTAAAATGAGTAGACAAATAAATACACAAAAACATAAAATGTGCTTACTTTATTCAAATGAATATGCTTTTAAATAAGCACTTTTTTGTTATAAATTTGCTTATACCATGTGTTAAAATTTTATTATGTAACCTATAAGACATACCACACCTGTCATGGCAAACAACCACTCCCACCTATTGTGGCCCAAATGCTAACAAAACCCTGTGATTCTAATGATGTTTCCTACCGCAGAGTTAGAATTTTCTCCCTTTATTTTATTTTATTGTATTGTGATCTTAATGATGCATATTGTGCTGCAGTTTTCTCCCCTTTTATTTTATTTTTGTTACATACAGCTAGAGCAACACCAAAAGAACATTTGCCACGACTTCAATTATTATAATAAAAAACTTGATAATACTGCAACCAACCAATTTCATTTGATAATTGTGTTATCAAAACCCTGCGGAGAGTCATGAAAATTATAATTCAACAAGGTTGTGGTCAAATGCTAATTAAGCTCCAAAGCCTTTGGTAGTGGCTAGGATTCACAGCAAAACGAATGTGGGCAAAGCACTCCCACCTTCATCAATGCTATCAATATAATGTAAAAGATAAGAAATAATTTAACAATTTTGTAGTCCTGGTCAACCATAATTGCAAATAAAAAAATAATTAAGGGCCCAAGTTGGTGGGTTAATTATTATTACCATATCAAATCAAATGCAATACAAGATGGCATAGCACCAAGTCCTTTATTTATTCAAAGAATCACGTGATTTACATGTTGATTTCTGTCTCCAATAGTTTGAAATTATGAGTAATCTATATAGGAAAACTGAATGACAGATAGAGTCTTTGAAAAATTATGGAATATATATATATATATAGAGAGAGATAGATATATAGGGACCACCGTCCATTGAATTATTCGGGCATTAGTGAGATTCAAATTCAACTCTATTATTACCTAAAAGAGAAAATTGTAACCTGCACTCACCTTTTAGCACTTAATTCATAAAAAAGTATTTGAATACGTATGTCATATTAATTAAGAAGTGACGACAAATTTTATGAGACATTATTTAAGAAGAAAATTATGATAGAATTCTAACTTTTAAAACGAATAATATTTCACATATATATGATAAATAACTGCAGTTCATTTCGATATGTGAGATAATCTCACACTATTTAAAACTTGAAGTAAAAAATAATTTAAATATATTTTTTCTTTAATTATCTGATATGCTTTTTAGAATCAATCAGTTTTGAATTGCAAAGTAGAATATGGTGCAGAATTACTAATAGAAATGTGAAACTAAAAACAAATGTCACTATTTGCATAATTTAAATTAGAGAAATGTTAGAATAGCTTATGTTAACATTTTTTATATCAGGAATAGAAATAATTTTTTAACATATATTAAAATATATTATCTGTCACTAAAGTCTATACTTAAAAATAAATAAAAAAACGTATAGTTTATATATAAATTATAAATAGTAATTTTAATCTATTCAATATTGTATAAAACATTTAAAATGACATCATCCATCAGTAAGAAGAAAATGATTATTTATATGAAATGTTCTCCTTGATTATCTTCGATATGTTACTTATCCTCTTAAATAGAAATTTTCCAATTACCCAATTCGTCAACATAATATTCATTACATCCATCTCATAAAGTAGTTTTCTAACAAATTGAACTTAAAAAATATATTATAAATTACAAGAAAAAAGTTATATAAAAATCAATTTTTGGCTATCAAATTAAATAAATACTAATTCTAACTAAAATAATTACCAAATCAGATCTTTGTTAAATAACTATAAAATAAAAATAATAGAAATAATGATTGAATTTAATGACCAATTAAATCAATACAATTGGTATCTAACATTAGTTATCAAGATTTTAGACACTTATATCATTAGATTCTAAATTAGTCATTAACTTATTTATATACCAATTTAGAATATAATAGTATAAGTGACTAAAATCTTGATAACTAATGTTAGATGTCAATTATCTTGACTTAATTGGTCACTAAATTCAAGCATTACTTATTTTGTTGTTATTTGACAATAAAAACCTAATTTGATAATTATTTTAAACATAATTAATAATTATTTTATTTAGTAACTAAAAATTGATCAATAAATAACTTTTTTTTTATTGTAATGATATACTTGTTTAATCTTAATATAAATTAATATTAAAACATGCTCAACCAATCTTACCTAATATACATAATAAATATATACATTTCCAACCTTCTATAAAATAAAATTATTCTGGTAAACTACTTATTGCATATAAAACTAATCATTATAATAATAAATTTCGTTTTGTCTTGTTGTTGATTGATTGTTCAGTCATCTACATTAAATAGTACACCTTGGAAGGCATCTAAATCCCCACAATTGATGATTTTCCTAATCATCACCCAAACACTGGTAGTAGCAACCCTTCCATATATTCGAAATGTGGCAAAATTATATATTAAAAGACATTCGAAATTAAATTTATTCATAAATAATAAAATATCATTAATCTGTTCCCTATGATATTAAAATATTATGCTCACTTAAATAATTCCATAAGTTAAAGTTTTTGCAAAGTGTTTCAATTGTTACTATTTTTCAAACTTAGTTTTCATGGAATGGAGGAAAGAAGATATGGAGAAAATAAAGGAGTCTACTATAAAAGCATATTTAGAAAACTGATTAAGAGGTGCATAATATATCAACAAATATAAGTCCAAAATATGGAAACCGGTCAGATGTTTTGGTTAGAAACGACCAAATTTTTACGACCTTTGTGAACTATTAATTCTAGGAGTTAGACAAATTATTTGTGAAAGAGCTTCATGCTCTTGCTCCTAACATATGTATGTGTTACTTTTTTTTTTTAATGTGTATATTTGGTATTGGTTGACTATGGGAAAAACTTCATATCAGGAAGATCAGATAAGGACAGTAAATAACTTTTAACAATGTTGCCAACAAGATAGGAAGTTTCTTATTAAGTAAAATATGTATAAATAAAAAAAATATTAACGTTAAAAAGAAGAGAATTATGGTTATATGGCTTAGAAATTAATGTTTCCATGAGTATATAATTGGGAGAGTTTATTTATATGATAATTTTTTAGATAAAATTAATTTTTTTAAGTTTTAAATTTGTTTACTTTTTAGTTTTAGATACTTTTTATTAATAATTGATTATCAAAGTATGAAAATTAAATTTATTTTAAATCTATATTATTTTTGAATAGAAAATTATTAGATTGAAAAAGAAAGAATTGAGTCTTGGGTATAAGACTTGATTCTTTACCCAAATCAAATCCGAGAACAATTTAGTGAAAATGTGCTAGATGTAGGAAACATGGACCCGGTATAGGTTGGATTTCGAAGCTTGGATTTGTAATAGAATTCAATGGTGCTTAACGCATCTGGCCTAGGCAGGGTACGGGTGTCGCATGAATGAAATTGATTTAAAAGATTATCTGAATTGGGGTTAGACACTTTGGATACTCTGGATTCTTCACCCCATCTTAGAGTCAGACTTCACCTAGCAGTCATAAAAATGTATATTTGTCTTGGGAATTAACTTTGTGATTAAGATTATGATTTGGAGGATTTTCCTTTTTCTTCTCTTTGTATACTGGTCTTCCTAAATGTAACCATTTAAATTCTCATCTAATCAATATTGCTTTTATTTTATGTTGCTTTTCTTTCAATATGTTAGTATTTTGTTTATGTGCTTAAGACTTGTCTTGTTAATTTGTGACTTGATAATTAATTCTTGAGGAAAATATCTTTTATAATCTAGAAGTGAATCAAAATATTAGATGAAAGCTTGTATTTATGAATAGAACAATATTCATTTGTTGGCTTAAGACCCTTGTGTCAAAAACAAGATTCGTTCATATAATTGATCAAATAATTGACAATTAATATTTAATCTTAGTTGAGGAATTGGAATTGGAGTTGAGTATTATTATGGGTTGACATTATCATTTATTTGAAAAGAAGGAAATTGATGTTATCCATGAGAGTGAGGATTGATAAATTTAATCCTAACAATAACATTCCATATCATTTCTGTCATTTTTCCAAATTTTAAATACTCATTAAAAGTAGAAAAATATATTTCAATTGTTTTAATTTTTTCACATAAAAATTTAAATTTTAAAATTAATTGTAGTCTAATTTTATTAAAATTATATTTATTGTAGTGTATTTCACAAGTCCTTTGAAAGATAATAATATTTTTATTACTTTTTACATTTGCGACAGATATCCTTACTAATATTGTAAAAAAACATGTTAAAAATAATGTAACTAAGAAATAATGATATAAAATAAAGATTGAATATATGATTAAACAATATAGTTATAAAATATATATGTTAAAAAAATTATATATTTATAACTAAAAATACTTCATAAAAAAAATTTATTTTACAACTAACAAAGAACATATAGGGGGTTTTAGTCTTAGATCTAATAGTTTAGCCACTAATGCACTTAATGATTCTATACATAAAGAATTCTTTCCAACTATTCAACATTAGCAAATAATTTACTTAATGATTCTACATAAATAGTCCTTTGCGATTATTAAAAACACAATGCTTTTGAAGTTTAAACATTAATAAAACTTTAGTTTTTCCTTTTTTAATTCAAGAAATTACATTAATAAGTTTAATATGAGTTGATGAGACATACAAATAGAAGAAACACTTTGGCTATAATATAAAAAATGTAGTGGTGCAGATAATTTCGTGCAGATAATTTCTTTGTATAAAAATATATGGTAGATAGTAAAAGATGAGTCATTATACTTTTACATTATACATAGTAAAACACAATAACTTGATATCAAAATAAATTAATATTTTATTATTATATAATATTTTATTAAAACAAGTTGGTGTCAAATGAAAGTAATTTAAAAACAGTAGTGTTAAAATATATTTTTCTGTAAAAGATTAAATTTTATTTTGAATACACCTAAAAGTCTTATATAAATTAAGAGGAGAGGTTAATAATAATTTAAATATATTTTTTAATGACATGAATAGTCTTTTAATAGTAAAGTTATAATAAAATTATGATTTCAAAGTGGCTAATATTTTAAATGTTGAAATCTCAATAAACTTAAATTACAAACATTAATATTGTATCTAAGAATAAAAAAAATTAAAAGCAAACCTCGAATCCTTTATATTATCTCAATAATTATAAGGAAAACAATGATACATGAAATGAAACAAATTTATATTATCTGATATTTTTCTCCAGTTTTTAGCCAATCTCATCATCACCTAAAAAGCTGAAGACACAGCCTCCATTTTGTTTTCTTTCTGCATTCCCTCAAAGGGAAAGCAAAAGGCTCCCCACCTGATTCACACTTATCCTCCCACTGATTCTGTTCCTTTTTTTTTTTTTTTTTTTAATCATACCTAAACCCAACACACGTGATTCTCACCTATGAGTCTTATACGGATTAAATAATGTATGAATACATAATAATTATATAAGTTTCTAAAATAAGGTTCAAATTTTTTTATTATTTTATAGTCTTAATGGATTTATATATATTTTTTTAATTTTAGTTATATTAAGTAGATGTAGGTATTAGTTACCAATATCTAGTAGGTATATTTTTTTTGGATTTTAATTATTAAAGATATGTGGGTAAAGCTAGATTTTAGTTTGTGTATACTCAACTATATACTGCTTACGAAACGACAAGACGATGCACAAGAAGCACATGGTCTATAATATAATTGAGTGAAGCTTTTATTTAAAGTTGAAGTGAATCTGAAAAGATTTTACTTTATGATCTTCTTATTTTTCTTCTCGTGTACAAATACAACATTTTCTTCATTTAGGCCATTTGAGTTTTAAAAGTTTTTAAAATATGATAATCATTTATTTAGCCTAATACAATTATTAAAAATTTATTCCAATGAATCTTACATAATATTCATATTAATATAAATTCTTTCACTTGTTACACAAACTAATTAAATAAAAAATTATTGTTCAACAATTATTTCTACGTTTCAAAATAGATTTATTAATAAAAACATATATAATAATAGTTGTGTTTATAGAAGAAATGCAATTATTATTAGTTTAAATGCACAATAATTATAATGAATGAAATAGAGAAGAATATAAAGATATTTTAGTAAATATTTGTTTTCACTAATTTATTTATTATTATTTTTAATAAGCATAAGAAAGCTTTTACATGATAGAAAAAATAAAAATGAAATAGGGTCCATGGTGTAAAGTGCAACATAAATGTTGATGAAAAACTGGGTTATATCCAACACATGCATCCTTGTTATCATAGTATTTTTTGGAATGAATTACGCGACATTAAGGAATGCTCAGTAAGTATTTCGTTCTTTCTCTTAGTAATTAACTTTTGAGAGTGAGTGTTGATATAAAAAATTTAAATTTACAGATATGATAATTACATGTTTGAAGATTTGATGTTTATCATGTTATTAGAAATTCAACATTATTAAGGATCACGACGTGAATTTGGAGATTGAATATTTTTTTTTTAAATTTTTTTTGTAATTTTTTATTTTGAACATTGTAATTATTTTTTTATTGGTTTGTATTAGGTCTTTCTTAAGTTTTGTATATTTTTTTATTTCTTTTTTATAATTACAAATATTTAGACTCTAATTATTAATATTTAAGCTCATAACTACAAGGTCCCTATTTATATAAGTTATTGTGTAGATTCTTTGCAAAAAATTTGTCCAGTTTGAATTATTTCCTTAAAGTGGGAATTTTCTCTAATTTTTTCACTATATTTTTGGTTCTTATTTTTCAATTTGAAGTGGTGAATCTTTCTTTACTCAATATATTTTTGTTTTTTTAATTATGGCATCAATCAAGAAAAATTAGAGCTTTTTCATCACTAACTTGTATAGCATTTTCTACTTTGCCAATAATTCGATGAAAATTGACAATGATCCTACACGAGGTTAGTTTTTCATTATTTTGACAATCATTTCTTAAACATAAAATATTTTAAGTTAGTTATGGATTTTTTTTAACTTTTAGTGATTGCTTTTCCATTTTCCACCACTCAATTAGTGTTTGCTTTCATCTTATTTGATCATTGTTTTGTGTTTCAAAGTTGCGTTTTGAAATTCTTTTGAGTCCATGAGTGCAACTAAAAAAAAAAAATCAAAACATTCATCAGAATTGTGAATTCTTTGACGGAATCGGTTAGAGTCTTGATAAAGTAAATTGATTCTGAAATTCTCTTTTGATTGCACTGCACAAGTTGTTTTCGCAAGGATTTTCTACAAATTAAATTCAAATATGATGTTGTTTTAGTATTGATCGAAATTGTTTATTTTTGATTTTGTTAATTAGTGCAAAGTAAGCGTTGATTGACAAAGATTTGTTGAAGCTTACTTTCAAATTCCGACAAAACTAGTGATGAGAGATGATAGTCAAAATAATTCTGCTTATTCTTACTAGATCTGAGCTATAACTGTCCTAGGTAAACTCAAAGAGACTTTGCATAAGTCGAGCTTTGGTCCAGTGAAGTTCTTTTTAAAATGGTTGTCGAGCTTGCTAATGAAACATTGACTGATTACTTGCATAAGATTTTTCAATGTTTAAGTTAGTAAGATCTTAAAGAATATATGAAAAAGTATGAAATGAGTAATAATGAAATTAAGTGACTATTTCCTAAAACCTTACCATGACCAAATAATAGGACTCTTGAGGTAGAGGATTGATATGAACGGAATTGAGCTGAGAACTTAGTTCATTGGAAACAATAGTATTAGATCAATTAGGATTTACTACCTATTAGCCGATGCCCACACTTCATATAATGTTCTACTTGAATTGTTAAAAAATATAATGGCTAAAGTTCATGAGGAGAGTGAATTGAACTATAACTCTTTTCGAGAAAACTATAAAGTATGAATGAGTATTTTTATTAAATCTTGATTACAATGTAATAGAAAGACAAAACAACCAATTGAATCACGAATCATTAAGTTAAAATGAAAAACAACAAGTTAAAATAGAACCTAATATGGACAACCAGTTAAAACAACTTGTTGAAATGCAAAAACATCTTGTTAAAATTTGTATGGTAGTTATGGAATCACGCACATACTATGTTGAAATTTAAAACAACTTGTAAAATTTATATTCCAACACTTAAAAAATTTTCTCAATAGTAGCAGAATTTTAACGTGTTAAAAACAGATTTTAACAGGTTATTTTTACTAAACTAGTGACTGTGTTTAATAAACCACACGTGACAGATTATGCAAAGAATATAACAGTACAAATTTAATATCCACACAAAAGGAATACACTGCAGGTCTTAAAACAATTAAAAAAAATGAAACCACAAAGTCTAGTAAGCTAGATATGTAAGAGTGTAAAGAAAATATACTTTTAAGTTAATTTGCTAAACAAGCCTAGCTAAACACATGCACTACGATAGTAAACAAATATGCAAACCAGTAAATCTAAAACAAGTTGAAAGAGAACAAACCAGAAGAATTTTTTTTGCAAGAAAAGTAAAACCAGTTATGCAAAGAAATATCACCATAGGTGCAGTTTAATGTAGCTGATATGAGGGTCAAATGATTAATGAAAACTACCAGAACAAGGTGTGCTAAATTTGAAATAGTGCAGCAATGAATCAATTAGGACCTAAACCAATTATAATAGTCAAGTTTGAAAAGAGGCACTAGAGTTAATACAACAAAACTGTAAAATCAATATCACTTCAAAGATTTATCAAAACATTAGAATCCCTTAACAAAACAGTTTCAATATGACAAGATTAAGAACACAAAACCAAAAGTGATATTACTAAATGAAAACAACTTCAATTGTACCTAAAACGTAGGGTTAAACAATCAAGAAGTCAATACTCGCATGCAGCAATAAAAATCCAAAATTTAAACAGGTTAAAATTGCTTTTAAGAGATTAAAATCGCTGCCAGAATAAAGAAAATGAATCTGCCTAGAAAAACAATAGGTTGTTTTGGATTTTAATGGCTGTTTATACTAGTAAAATTAAAAGTGTATCGAAACAGTTTGTGAATTGAGAGAGGCAATGAAAGAGAGAATCACACTTGTGCATTTATAACTCTTTTAAATTCATTTTATTTTTTTTTATTTTTTATTCTTTATTCTTTTTTTTAATTTTTTAGGTAATAATTTATTTAAATTATATTCAATTTTTTTCTAAAGTCACATTTTATTCTAGTTGTTTTTATTTTTCTACGTGCAATGAAACTTCTTTTCTTTTGAAAATAGATTGATGGATTAAATCAAAATCAAAGGAGGACCATAGGGGACTTATTCACATATGTGAGTTTGAGACATTGCATAAGCATTGTGTGACCAACCATGAAGGGAAATATTGTTGAGATAAAGCCTATTATGTTACAATTGATTAACTCATCAATTTGCTGGCACAGATCATGAAGATCCTCACACTCATATTTACACTTTTTGTGAGTTGCGTGCCTCAGTTGATGTCATCAAAATAGACGAAGAGGCTATTTTCTTGAGGTTGTCTCCATTTTCACTAACTAGAAAGCCTAAGGTTTTGTTGCAATCACAACCTAATCAAAGTCTGACCATTTGGAGGGATGTGGACAAAAAGTTTCTGGCCATGTCCTTTCCGCCATCAAAGAATACTAAGTCTAAAGTAGCATAACAACCTTTGTGCAAGGTGTTGATGAACCATTGTGTGAAGCCTAGTAGAGATTTAAAGCTCTGTTAAGAAAATGTCCAAACCATGGATTTGAGGTGGAGATGAAAGTATAGACAGTTTGCACTGGTCTTCAAACTCACATCAAGATGATCCTAGATGTTTATTTTTTTGGTAAATAAATGTTGTTAAAGACTGCATAGGAAGTCATCACCATCATTGAACCTATAGCATCTACTGATTTAAGAGGGAACCATGGGAGAACAATTACACAACATAAAAGGGGAATGCTAGGATTGAATTCACAAGATGCAATTTTGGCACAACTCAAAATTTTATACGAGAAGATTGAAACTCTCAATCAACAAATGGAAAAATACCTCAACAAATTCAAGCCATGCAAGTTGCTAATGTTCCTACTCAATAGGTTGTGATTTGTGACTTTTGTGGAGGAAATCATGCTAACAGATTCTATCAGATGTCTAATAATTCCTAGAATGCATAAGTCAACTATATGGGGAATCAAGCTTGGAGACAAAATAATTTAAACTTTGTAGGCAAACAAGAGGGAACTTTAGTATGTGGAGGCCACCAACAACGATTCCCACCATTATATGAGAGAGTAAACAAATTGGAAGAAATTGTTCAACTATTTATTCCTCAATCCCTTCATAATCAAAATAAGACAAATGCATCATCGAAGAATCTGGAGGTACAGGTGGGGCAATTGACGAAGTCGATGTAGATCATTCAAGTCAGTCATTCTCTGCCAACACCCAGGTGAACCTTAATGAGTAGTGTAAGCTTATTATCATTAATAATGGAAAAGAGTTAGGGTTTAGTGACGAAGTCAAAGATATTGTTGATGAGAGTGAGTCAGTTGTGGGACAGAAAGAAAATTTGATTGAAAAAGAAAATAAAGTGAAAAATTGGAGAAAAAAACGAAAAACAGAGAGAGACAGGAGTATAGAGACGTAGTGAAGAAAAAAAATTCCTTATCCTCTTATACCTTCAAAGTCAAATAGAAAAAAAAAATTTCAAATTTAAGGAAATTTTTAAGCAATTGCACAGTGATATTTTTCAATAGCCAAAGAGATTGATGATGTATGCCAGGTTTACGGAGCATATATATTGAAGAAGAAAAAGAATCTCATTGAAGAAGGAGCTACTTGTAGTGCTATCATTTAGAAGAATTTGTCCCTCAAATAAGAAGATCCTACAAGTTTTAATATTTTAGTAATAGTAGGGGAGCCAATTCTTGGAACCCGAAGAGGTTGCATGTTGACTGAAAAAAATCCTATGGTAACAAAAAAGGACCAAATCAAACACGTGGAAGAAGGTTGTTGGATGCTCGAAGCTAACACAACTGGAACCTGAAGAATTGGATGACTACAATTTGCAAACTTTATTCAAAAGAGAGACTTAATCCGAAATTGAAAGCTGAAGATTTGAGGCTTGGGGTACCTATCACTTTTGGGATATCGAAGAGTAAAAATATTTTCAAAAAAAATGGTTACTCAAATTGACAAATCCTTAGGTGATCAAATCGATTCAAGCAATAGAATTGAGGTTTAAAATCCACATTCAGGAAGGTAAAGATAGTCACCAAAGAAATGATTCAACTCAAAGTTCCTTCACCCTGAGGAAGCTTCACGTTAGGCTCGTGACGTTAAACAAGCGCTCTCTAGGAGGCTACCCAAGACAATTGATTGTTATCTTTTTTTTATTTTTGGATGCTTGGGTTGCTTTGAATAGTTTATTTTTGAAAGTATTATTTTGTTTTGTTCATGAAGCATTGTAGAGATAGGAAAATTTTGAAATTAATGGCTCTTAAGCCGAATGAAGGTTCCTAAGCCTGACTCGTTTTTCATGAATAACTCTTGGGTCTTGATCTCCTCGGCTCAAGTACGACGGCTTAGTGCAGGTAAGAGACAGAGGTCTTAGGTTAAAAATAGGCCCAGTTAGATGAGCCCAACCTAAACATGAGTAAGAAGGATCCTTTAAAGAATCTAACTATTAACCTAAAATTTTTCTCGAGCATCGAATGACATTTGTGTGTAGTGTTTCTGAGCATTCTACATTGTGTGTTTCAAGTGCATCAAAAAGAGGTATGTTATCTTTTCTTGCTTTTCTTTTCTGTTAATATTTTTTAATTAGTAAACATAAATTGTTTTTAGTGGTTAATGTTAGTCTCTATGGGTCTTATCTATGATATAATACATTGTGTTGGTTGTGAAGAATGTTTTGGGTGGTTTTCGCTACTTTGGTCAATGGTGTTTCAAATTTTCGTTCTCTGAGCCTGGCACATATTGTGTGTGTCGAACTCAGCTTCACAGATTGTTCAGAATCATGAATATGTCTCATCCTTTTTCTCCATTCATTCTTTTTTTTTTTTGTTGGATTTTGAGAATAAGTTAGGATATTTTTCTCCAAGGGAGGAGCCCTAACCATGGCATGTAGTTTCTTGTAGTCACAAATCCTTTTCCCATGATATCTATAGAACAAGACAATGAACATTAGAAACCAATGCAATATTGCATTCAATAAAATGCAAGCAAGCAAACCTTACCCAAAAGCAAGGGAATAAGGTCTTCGGTGAGGGGCACGTTGAGGAATGTTAGCATTTTTTTTGCTTCAAAGCATGTGCATCAATCACAAATGTAGTAAATAATAAATATTATTCTTTCCCAAAAGTCTTGTGAAATACACATCAATATTCATAATTATAACAGAATTATACTAAAGAACAATTCAATAGTTTTGAGTGACGTTCGAGAAAATAAAATTATGCAAAAACAATTTAAATGTTTATAGATTTTTGTCAAATCTTGGATTGTAGAAAAAAGGATAAGGGTCGATGAGATGAAATTCTTAGGATTAGACTTCACCATACCTCTCTCTCATGTATGAAAACAAACACATTCTTTCCTCCCAAATGCCAATTGCAACCCAAAATATAACCAAACCCTAAATACAAGTTTTCAAATAGGTATTTCAGTTTAGATCCTGATTAAAATAATATTTCTCTTTAACCTAAGAATCAAATATCAAGCCATGAATCAACACAACAGACATTATGCACAAAATCAAAATACTGACATTGATGGAAAAGACATATACATAAAACAAATATTCATTACATGTGAGTTTGCTAGGTTACATTTAACCCCAAAAATAATGGGTTTAGTTTCTCATAGTGATTAGAACCCTAAACATATAACATGAACAATGGAAGACAAAGATGATTACACCAAAAAATCCTTAAGCGATCGTCCAAGACTGACTCTTTTGCTCCTCTAGCTCTATGTGTCTAAACTCTAATACAAACACTCATTAAAAATAATTTTCACGACATTCGCGCCCAACCCAACTTCAATGGCACTGGGTTTAGCTTTCCGTGTAGGGGTCCATGGTTGAACTAGCGCACAACGCAACTTTGCTACATCAACTCGTCTTCTTATGAAACTTCCTTCATGGGGTCCACTCCTATAACTCTGTGTTTCCTATAACTTTCCATTCTCAGACTCTAATAATAATTTATTAACAAAAACCTAATAAAATAAAAAAAATAACCAGAGTTCACGTTTAGAAAGAGTTGATTTCATTATAAAAACTGTCTTTAAAATATGATAAAATAAATGTTATCAAATTCCCCAAAAACCTTCCTTGTACTAAAGCAAAGGTAACTTGGCACAGAACAACATTACTCAAAAATGGTATAAAAGCTCATAAAAAAGTTCACACAGTCACATCATATATTAGTATACATTAAGAATCTCACAGGATTCAATATTTGATAAAGTAAAGCAATTGGACAAAAGCAAAGCAAAGCATGAAAGTTGAAGATGAAAGCTTAGTCTTTGTCTTAGTGCGTGTGAGTTAGTGTGATTAAAGGAGGAGGTAAACCTATCCACAACTGAGAAGAAAATCCTTGGCACAGTTAAAACATATATAAAACCAAGTAATAAAACTGAGCAAAAAGTTTTTAAGGAAAACAAAATCTGTTGAGCATTAGCCAGCTATGTGACAAGGGCTTGAAAGTCACATTTCAACCAGAGATGTTGGTAAAAGGGTTAACAATGTTTACATGTTAGACATAAATGGCATAAATTCTAAAATCAATTACTTGTTGACTAAGAGTGATGAAACTTGGTTGAGGCATTGACACATTGCTCACATTCACATGCATCATTTAAATAGAATTGCATCTAAGGAGCTTGTAATTGGTTTACCTAAACTCAAGTTTGAAAAGGACAAAGTTTGTGAAGAATGTCAAAAGGGAAAATAAACTAAAAGTTCTTTTAAATAAAAAAAAACTTTGTTGCAACAATTAGACCTCTTGAACTGCTTCATATGGACTTAATTGGACCTTCTAGAACTATGACTATAGGAGGCAAATATTATGGTCTTGTCATTGTAAATGATTTCTCTAGGTTCACATGGACATTATTCATAGTGACTAAAGATGATGCATTCGGTGCCATTAAGAGACTTGCAAAGATTATCCAAAATGAGAAAACTACACCATTTTTTCCATAAAAATTGATAATGCGAGAGAATTTCAAAATGAAAGATTTGAAAAGTTTTGTGAAATTTTGGCATTCAGCATAATTTTCCAGCTCTAAGAACTCCACAGCAAAATGGGGTTGTGAAGAGGTAAAATAGAGCCTTGGAAGAGATTGTTATAACTTTGTTAAATGAAACAAATCTTCCAAAATATTTTTGGGTTGATATAGTAAATATTGCTTCTATGTGTTGAACAGAGTTTTAATAAGCCCAATTCCAAAGAATACCCCTTATGAACTTTTCAAAGGAAGAAAAACAAACGTTCCTCATCTAGGAGTTTTTGGCTGCGAGTGCTTTATTTAAACAATTGTAAAGGATAATCTAGGTAAGTTTGATTCAAAGGCAGATGAAGGCATATTCCTAGGTTACTCATCACATAGCTATGCATATAGATTATACAACAAGAGAACCATGTTGATTGAAGAGACTATGCATATAAACTTTGATGAGACTAACTAAAAGGAGCAGGAAGAACCTAAAATTTACAGTAGAGGATAAAGAAATAGAAGGTGTTCAAGGGCTAAAATATATCGTAAAAACACAAGATGAACAATAAACTGCAAAAGTGAAATTTGGAATTTTTGAAATCGATTCCAATCTAGATCAAATCGATTTTCCTCGTGAATGGAGAGTTCCAAGAGATCTTGTCTTTGCACAATGTGATTGACTAGATTCAGAAGGGAGTTTCAACCACGAAATCACTTAATCTGTTGTTTGAACACATGGTGTTTGTTTCATAGATTGAGCCTAAGACAATAAATGAAGCATTGAGTGATAATCATTGGATCAATGCCATGTAAGAAGAGTTGAACCAATTCACCAGAAATGATGTGTGGAGTTTGGTCCCCAAAACCAGCAAGACAAATGTGATTGGCACAAAATGGGTGTTCAAAAGTAAAAAAAGGATGAGCAAGGTATAATAGTAAGAAACAAAGCTAGATTGGTAGCCAAAGGCTACAATCAATAGGAAGGAATTGACTATGATGAAACCTATGCACCTGTTGCAAGGATTGAAGTTGTTAGACTACTACTTTCTTATGCTTGCCTTAATGGTTTTTGTTAGTACTTTCACAAGACTAATGATTTGATCAAGCCATGCAAGACAAGCCTAACAAGACAAAGCAAACAAGCAATTTGATGTGGTTTAGGTCTTGGTCTGGTGTGAGTGATTTTAGGCTTGATTGGCAAAGAAACTATGCATAGTCAAGGAGAAATCCAACAACACAACGATCTAAAAGTGTTTAAAAATCTAAACAAAAAGAGTTAGCTATGTTTTGGTTTAAACTGTTTTTTAAAATACTGCATTGGGCTAAAATAAAGCGATTTTTGTATTCATGAAATCGAGTTATTCGATGCCTGGCAGAACTGAATTAACAGTTTTTTGAAAATAGAATTGGCGATTTTTCTTCTATAAAAACAACAAGGTTTCTAGAATGCGCCACAATACAGACTTACTGAAAAACGAAAAATAGAGAATCATTACAGCAGAAAATTGTGAAAAACACTTTTGGGCAATTGAGAGTTCTTGAGTAAAATCAATTGAAGCTTTTTGTTGAAGAGTAACATTTGACCAACATTGTGCTATTGGAGTTTTTCAATATTATGCAAAGGCCTCTTCTGCGCTTCAATCAGGGATTTTTTCTTTTCTTTACCATTCTTGATCCCTTTCTCTATCAAGATTTGTGTAAATTGGTTGTAAATCTATGAATTTTTTGAAACTGTGTATTGTTGTAGGCTATAGGTTTTAGCCTGTGTGTGATTGCTGATTTGAGTGGGGACTACAGGGAGTAGGTACTCAATTCAGTGGGTGTTTAATTCTTACGGGGAGTAAGAATTGTACAATTGTTTGTGTGAGAACAATTGATTAAAGTTAGTGAAATTTTCTTTGCTTGAGGGGCAAAGGAGACTGGATGTAGCCCTTGAGGAAGGGTGAACCAGTATAGTTGACTGTGTTATGCTGTTCTTGAACCTTCTCTTTCAATTTTGTATTGTTCTTGCACTGCACATTGAGTTTAATTGAAAGATTGAATTAATTTCTGGTAATCTTGATAAAACTGGTTTAAGTTCTTTGTTGGATATTGAATTGTTCCTTATAACTTGAACTTGTTGTTGGTTCTGATAAATCTGTTGTAGTTGCCAAAGAAATCTTGCTTAACATATTGTTTCTTTTCAAATTCTGTATTACATATAAAATTCTGAATCTGTGATTTTACAAAGAATTGAAACTGTGTTGAATACGTGTGGTACTACAGAATTTGTGTTCTTGTTCTGAGTTCTTAGTATAACTGGACTATTGAAATTACATTCTGTATAATCTAAAGTTTGTATCAACTACTAAAATTGAGTCTTGATTTTGATAATTAGCCTCTACAATCTTGCTGGTGTTAGGAAACTTTATCAGATTTGTTAATATTGACTGAAATCAATATAAAGTTGTGTTAAGTATTTCAAACTGGTATTTTGTAATTCTGTTCTTCATTGCTCTTAATCAAATTTGTAACTTTGTGTGATTCATTTCCTAGTATAATATTGCTCTTGAAACTGTGTGAATTTGATCTGCATAAGGTGTTGTTGTGTGATTGTGAATTTGCTGTGTGTGGTGTTTGAAATTTTCTCTCTGCCTATAAAAGAAATTGATTCATTCGTGGTTTGAATCAATTTATTTTTTTACTGCACCTTATATCTTTAGCACCGAGATTCATTAAAGTTTTTCAAATTGCAAAAACTATTTTCAAAGGTCTAAATTGGGAAAAATCTTTCAAAGTTCAATTCATCCCCTTTTGAACTCAGCCTAAAACGTTTTCAATTTTAAATTGTTTCAACTGGATGTGAAGAGTACATTCTTGAATGGTTCATAACTGAGGAAGTGTATATTACACAACCACCAAGTTTTGAGGATCACTAGCTTCCTGGACATGTTTGCAAACTAAAGAAAGCTCTCTATAGGTTAAAGCACATTCCTAGACAATCGTATGAAAGGTTTAGTATTTTTCTGCTCTTAAAAGATTATCAAAGAGGTCAAGTAGACAAAACTCTCTTCATTAAGAAATTTGAAAATGACATAATACTTGTTCAAGTCTATGTTGATAATATAATTTTCGGATCAACTAATGAGTTACTTTGCCAAGACTTTGTTTCAACAATGAAGAGGGAGTTTGAAATGTCAATCATGGGAGAGCTTAACTATTTTTTAGGATTACAGATCAAGCAAGTGAGAAATTACCTTCTTGAGCCAAACAAAGTATGACAAAGATGTGCTCAGAAAGTTTGAAATGGAAAACTGCAAAGAAGCCTCAACACCAATTTCAACAAGTTGTTATCTTGATGTTGATGAGAATGGAACTGCAGTGGATCAAACAAACATCAAAGCACTAATTGGATTATTGCTTTATCTCATAGCTAGCAGACCTAACAATATGTTCAGTGTATGCATGTGCGCAAGATTTCAAGCCAATCCAAAAGAGTCTCACTTTAATGCAACAAAGAGGATTCTCAAATATCTCAAAGGAATAACTAATGTGGGATTGTGGCATCTAAATGAAGGTACACTCAACCTTAAAGAATATTCAGATTCAGATTTAGCAAGATGGAAATTAGATAGGAAAAGCACAAGTGGTACATGTCACTTACTTGGAGCAAGCCTAATATCATGGAATAGCAAGAAGTAAACATGTGTTGCTCTCTCTATTACTGAAGTTGAGTACATTGTTGTTGGAAGCTGTTGTGCTCAAATCTCTTGACTTAAACAATAACTTAGTGACTTTGGTCTTAAAGTCACAAAGATACCACTATCCTGTGATAATACAAGTGCTATAAATCTCGTAAAGAATCCAATTCATCAATCTATAACAAAGCATATAAAGATTATACATCATTTCATTAGAGAACAAGTTAATAATGGGGTTTGTGAAATCAAATTTATTGGATCTGAAAAAGAATTAGCAGATTTCTTTACTAAGCCACTTGCTAAAGATAGGTTCAATTATCTTAGAACTGAACTAGGAATATTGGATCTATCAAACACTACATAATAGGAAAATTGCATCATGTATTCTGTTGTGAACTGCTGATTTCAAATTTCAATCAATTTTTCTTTGGAATTTGATCTTTTAATTGCTTATGAGTTGGTTACTGAGAAAAGGAATGTGTTTATAATAAATTGGTGGATTGTGGTCAGTGGACTCAAGCATGCAAAGCTAATTGAATGAAGCAAATCCTTGCCCAACTACTCATGTTAGACCATATTGAGCCCCACAATGCCACATGTCTTAATGCCATTGGAAGTAAAAAAGGTATTGACTGAAAAGAAACCAATTCAGTAGGTACCCATATACAAAATTGTCTTGTCCCATTTAAGCTACAAGGTACATAGCTTCAACCATAAGTAGAGTATTGGTAAAATGAAATTAGTTTTTTTTTTTTAATGTAAAGCAAACTGCTATCTGTGCTGTGTATGTATATAGTGCATCTGTCATACATTCATTCTACATTAAACATTCAACCTATTCAAAAACCAACCCAGAGCTCGTCAAAACACACTGATGCCATGGCCTCTCAAGCAATCCAGGGAAGAGAATCAACAAAACTGTAAGTTCTGGAAGATTTTCTGATGAAATAGGGCACCTGGAGAATTGGTTTGCTGGCTCAAATTGTTCAGAAAAATCCAAGCAGATTGAAAAATATCTTCGAGAGTATAGCAGAAAGATTATCAACACACCTAAGTACCTAAGGATGGAATGACTTATATCTGAGTAGCTGCTAGAGGTCAGTACATTGCTGGAACAACAGGGGTTGGAGAAGTTCCTTGGGTTGATTGGGATCCAAACTTGGTAAAGCTTTTCTTTACCAATCTAAAGGTGAAAGAAGATAGGCTAGAGACAACAGTGAAAGGAGTCACCATGAAGATTACTCCTTCAATATAAATGGAAGTTGCTAGCATCAAGTGTGAAGGACTGAAAGTAGGGAAAGGCAACATTGCAGCACTTGAAGACTTCAACAAAATCCACTTCTTCAGAAGTTGTTTGAGGGACCCGAGAATCATAGCATTCATCATTGTTTGGGTTATCACACCAAGAGGACATAACCATGTTGTCCTACATGAAGAAGACCTCATACTGATGTACTGCATTCTCAACCAAATGGAGGTCAACTAGGCATATGTGCTGGGGGAGCAGACGATGAAAGTTCAAAAGGCTAGTGGATTACAAAATTCCATATGTAGTGCTTGTTTCAAAGTTCATTGAGTATTTTCGCGTACCACTTGAGGGAGAATTATCAGAACCTGTCGAGCAAAACCATGAGGTCACAACTACACCTCTACATGAAATTAAGATAAAAAAGATCAATGATGACCATTGGATTTGCCAAGCAGATGCAGAGATTGCTGGTGTAGAAGCTGGGAAGACATGGCTGCAAATGCTGCTGATGTGAATATGGGAGAAGTTGCTGGACATAGTTCTAGATTCTCAAACTTTGAACAATTAGTGATAGGAAAACTGGACAACTTGACAATGGAATAGAGGAACCACCATGAATTCTGCACAACCAGATTTCAACATAAGGATATGCAGATTGAGGCAGTGCAAAAACAACTGGCAGTGATGGCTACTTGGAATGAACCAAAAGAATAATATGGATTTCTAACTGTCACAAGCATTCTAGTTCACACCTAGTTATGCTCTCCTGTTGGATGAATACAAAGGGGGAGAAGAGTGAAGTGTGTAGGATAGGTTATTATGTGTGTGTTTGTTGCTGCTATTATGTGGTTCTGATTTGTTTCTAGTTGGTTCTAATTTTTCTATTTTGATGTTATGTTTTGTCTGTTGCTTCTATTGATGTTATGTTTATGGAGTTTGTTAATCTATCATGGTTGTAATGATATATGGTTAATGAAGCAAGTCTGTTTTTTACAAAGTGCAACTTCTAACAATACTTGCAAGCTATGAGCACAAATGTGAAACTCTGAAAGAGTGTAAGGTATGACTGATTTCATCATAAAAGTCAGGAAATCAAATCATTTTATTTTCTTATAGTGGAGATAATGAGTTTCTTTACTTGTTGCTTTCACAAGTTTTTTTTCGTGTAGATGAAGCTGCAACCACTCACACAATAAGTTGTCTTCGTCAAATGATTATTAAGAATCTCAAAAGTTTCAATATTTAATGAAGTCAACCAATTGGACAAAAGCAAAGCGAAGCATGGACGTTGAAGATGAAAACTTAGTCTTTGTCTTAGTGGGTGTGAGTGAGTGTGATTAAAGGAGGAGGTAAACCTATACACAACTGAGAAGAAAATCCTTGACATAGTTAAAACATACTTAAAACCAAGTAATAAAATTGAGCAAATTTTTTTTGAGGAAAATCATTTGAAAATTCAGTTTTTAATAGAAAATAAATCAATTCCACTTTTGTGAAATCGATTCATTCGCGCACTACACCACCATAACTTTGTTAACTATTTTCTAAAAATAGTTTGAGTATTTTTCTGTTTCAAACACTTGGACTTTCTAAGTGCGAATACACAACTTAAAAAGAAGAGATATACATGAAAGAAAAAAAAGAATTCAGTGAAAGAAAACAAAGTTGGTTGGTTTTCAAAAGATAAAGAACTATTCTTGAAAGAAATTCAAAGTCTTGACTTCATGTTCTGTCGTTAGAGTTCTTCAAAGCTTTGCGCTAGTTCATCTCTTTTGGAAATCAGGGAGTTTCTACAACTTAATTCTTGAACCTGTGTGATTGAAGTGTTGTGTTTTAAATTTGTGTAATTGTAATCTTTGATTCAAATTGTATACTAGTGATGATGTAGGGTTTAGCATTGGTGTAATCTGAATATTTGGTGTTGTAGGGTGCTAGCTTAAGTATTTAGTTGTGTTTTTGAGCTTGCAGGGTACAAGAAGTGTTCTTAATTATAAGTGTGTATAATTGAGTGTTTGATAGTGAAATTTTTCTTGCTAGGGTTGCAAGAAAGGTTGGACATAGCCCTTAAGGAAGAGTGAACCAGTATAATTGCTCTATGTATTTTTTCTTGACCCTTCTCTCTGCATCATATTTTGTTTAGTGCCATTCATTTATTTAGTACACCTAAATTCACTTCTTGAGGTTCTGTCATTCGGCGTTTGAACAACAAATAGCATATTAATTAATTTAATTGTTTTACAAAGATTCTTGAAAATTCAAAATTGTTTAGATTTAAGTGTTAATTTCTATTTTGGTTTGGCTTAATACAGGTTTGATTTACAACATATTCTGAGTGTTTGTCTGCATAATTAGATAGTGAATCTCTGGTAGCTTTAATTGAATTTTTCTTCGCTTTGATTTCGTGATTAAATCCATTGTCTTAGCTTATTGGGTTATAGTTTTTCATTTAAATTGTTTGCTGGAATAAAAACTTTGCATTCACTAAAACCATTAAATAGCCCAACTGCTAAATTGTTCATTGCCTTTTATGTGAATGATTGAATTGTTATTTGCATTGTCTTAATTCCTTATTGAATCTTGTATTAAGCTTTTCGATTCATTGTATTAAGACATAGCTTAATTCTACAATTGTGTTCTGCATTTCTTGTACAAGATCACTATGTTTGAAAAGTCTAATTTTCTCAAATCTCAGTTTTTAAATCAATTTATTCGCATTGAAATTGATTGATTTTCTGGGCTACACCTTGAGTCACTGATCTTAGTGATTCTTAAAAACTCTCATTTTGCTAAAGCATTTTTCCTTACTTCCTCAATTCAACTTTTGTAAAGTTCAATTTACCCCTTCTTAAACTCAACCTAAAAGTATTTTCAGTATGGTTTTGCTCATATCAATCACAAAAAGGGAAAGAAAATGTTTTCTCGTCAAGAATCAGTTGTGGTGCTCACAGTGTAAATGTATAGAAAAAAATTCAATTACAAAATAGTGTTAGTAAACAACTAAAAGTATCATTCTTCACTACAAAAGTATGAAACGGCCAAGCAGCATAGGCACTAGAACAATAAGCAAGAAGACCCGTCTTTCGTACGAAACGAAACCATACACCAAATTTTCCAAGCAGGGCGCCACATCAGTACTGCACCTGCATATACTTTTCTATTGGTATGACGTTGGGTGTCACTCATGTTGGACTAGGCATGACCATAAAAAATAGCATCGAGCTCCATCCATGTTTAGTCAGGCGTGAATGATCCTCTATCTTTGAGTTATGCGCCAGAAGTGAGGCTGGGCGATATACTAGTTGGAGCTAATTGGATTCTGCTCAAACACTAACAAATAAACAATAATTAAACAACCTCAATCAAGCATAAATCAAACTAATAAAACACAAAATAAACACCTAAATAAAAGAAAAAAATATTTAAAGAAAAGAAAGTTAAATAACACTAAGTTGCCTCCAAAGCAGTGTTTCGTGTTTCTTTAATGTCCCGAGCTTGACAGATATATCAAGGTAGAGGAATCATTGGATGCAACATCTCTCTAGTGACAACCTTCATTCTCTTGTGATATTGACTCTATCTCTACAGTTCCATCATCTTTGATCTTCTTAACCTCCCATAGATTTGTCTATTTTTGCTCTCCATCTCTTGAAAAGTGTTTTCATCTTTGAAGTACCAAATATGATGGGTTGGATAGGTCTAAGCACAATTATCTTTAATTATTCATCATTGATGATGGTAATTTGAAATCATCAAGTTCCACAGGCTTTTGTTGTGGCCTAAAACATCTAAGAGCTTTCTTCCATATGCCTGAGGTGTTCTCCTGCTTCTTTACCACATGAAGGTCTTCTTTTGTAATATCTATCCTCAAACAATGCTTTCGTGTATTTAAGGATGATGAACCCTCAAAACCATCAAATGTCACCTCATCTTCTTATGCTCTCACCCTCATCTTACCATCATCAACATCAATGATTACCATAGCAATCTTCATGAAAGGTCTACCAAGGATCAAGGGCACCTCCGTGTCTTCTTCCATCTCCATAATAACAAAATTCATTGGAAAAGTGAATCCTCCTACCTTCATCATCACATTTTCCACCACCCCATGAGGATATTTAAGGGACCTATCAACAAGGTCTAATGTCATCCTAATAGATCAAGCTTCCAGGTTTCAAATCCCCTTCATCATTAATAATGACACTAAACTGATGCTAACTTCTAAATCCAACAGGGCTTTCCACACAGATAAATCATAAATGGTTATAGGAATAGTAAAACTACTAGAATCCTTGTATTTTTGGGATAATGATTTTTGAATAATAGCACTGGAACCTACCTCCAACTCTATGGTCTCCCCTCAGTAAATTTCCTCTTCTTCATCAAGAGCTCTTTCATAAATTTTGCATATGTGCACATTTGCTCCAAGGATTCTACAAAAGACAATGAATATGAAGTTGTTTTAAAATTTTTTTAAATCTAATAAATTGTCTCTCTATGTCCTTCTTGGGAGGTGTAAGAGGATAAGGATATTTTTTCACAAACGGCATTCTCACATTCTTTTCTTTCTCTTTTCTTATTTATTTTTTGTTCTTTATTTTTCTCTTTCTCTACTCCATTCTTTAACTTAATTTTTTTTCTCTTATTGATTCATCTTATTGTCATCACCATCAATTTTTTTTTTCATTCAACCCAACTTCTTTCCCACTTCTAGTGACAATTGCCTTACATTGCTCTTTAGGATTGACGTGGGTGTTTGTAGGGAATGATCCACCCTTATGGTTTGTCATTTTCTTAGCCAATTGACCTAATTGAAGTTGTAGATTATTTATGGATGTATTTGTATTTTTTTGATTCTGAGGAGATAGTTGCATGAATTGTTGAAATGTATCTTCAATTTTGTTGAGTCGTTCATACAATGGCAAGTATTGTTGGTGGTCAGATCTACTTAATGATCAACATATTGCTTTCCACCAAAATTTTGTCTTCGTCCTTGATTATAAGAATTAGTAAAAGGGTTGCTAGAGAACTGTAATCTTCCTTGATTCCCCATGTAATTTACTTCTGCTCTTTCGGAACCACTAAGCATTTGATAATAAAAATTAGAATGACTACCTCCACAAAAACCACACCTTAGTACTGGTTGGGCGGGAACTGATGCAACCGGCATGGCTTGTAACTGCTAAGGTAGTTTAGCCATCTGTTGATTCATAACCTCTATCTGTTGAGGATAAAAGTTTGTGTTTGGCTAAAATGACATCTTGAGAATTCAACTGTAGCACTGCCCTTTCCTAGGTCTGTGTCCTCCAATGTTGGCCTCACATGTTAGTAAAAGCTATATATTCAATGATGGTAATGGCTTCCTCAATCGTTTTCAACAATACTAAACCACCAAAAGAGGCATCGAGCATTGTATTAGTCTAGGGTTGAAGCCCATTACAAAAAGTATGCACCTGTATCTCTTCTTCAAACCCATGGTTAGGACACTTCCTCAACAAAAAATTATATCTTTCCCATACCTCACACAAATTCCTTGCACTAAAGGGGCTATGGTTGCCTTCGTCTCAATATTTTAGATGGAGGGAAAAATTGAGACAACAATCTAGTCTCCACATCCTTCCAACTAGTTAGGCTTTGATTTAGCTATGATTGGAACCCAACCTTAGGCTTTCCAACTAGAGAGAACGGAAACAATCTCAAGAATAATGCCTCTTCAACAGCCTATGTTACTCCCATTGAACCAGATATTTCATAAAATGTGTAAAGTCGAGAATGTGGGTCTTCATGATGTGTGCCTGCAAATTGGTGAGTGATGATAAGCTATAAGAGAGCACAATTCATCATAGCAATCTTTTCATTCATGGTGGGCCTCACAATGCTAGAAAAGTCTCCAGGACTTATGGTTCTCAAATGATTTTAATTCTCTTCCGCCATCTCTTTTTCAACAAGTAGTTCAATTTTCTAGTGACTTTGGGATTAGAAGAATAAAGAAACACAAAAGACTATAATAACAAGTTAGTCTAAATAAATCTTACAAACAAATAAAAAAATAGAAATAAAAATTAAAAATAAAAGAATTAAGTATAAAGAAAATTTATATAAAATAATGAAAATAAAAAAAAGAAAATGAGTCTAAAAAAATTATAACAGCAAAATAGCTATGTATTGGCACACGAATCCTCGACAACGAGGCCAAAAACTTGTTAGCATTTTTCACTTCCAATGGCAAGTGCACCAGTCGCAAATGTAACAAATAATAAATATTATTATTTGTTAAAGAACTTACCCAATACACAACAATATTCACAATTATAAAAAAAATTAGACCAAAGAACAATTTTATAGTTTTGAGAGAAAATAAAATTATGCAAAAAATAAATAAATATTTATATAGTTTTTTTTGTTAAATCTTGGATTGCAAAAAAAAAAAAAAAAATAAGGATTGATGAAATGAAATTGTTAGGGTTAGACTTCACCATACCACTCTCTCATGTATAAAAACAATTATCTTTTTTCCTTCCAAATGCCAATGTCAATCCATAATAATACCCAAACCCGAATTCCTTAGGTGAATGAGCCTAAGCTTTCGTTTTAACCATCTATTCCTTGATGAATTATATAGAAAAGACTTGCTTTTGCCATAAGGGTTTAAGACAAAAAAATAATTATTCTCTCTTCTTAGAAACAAGCTTTCATTAGGTATTTCAATTCAGATACTGATTATAAATGATATTTCCCAATACCCTAAGAATCAAATATCAAGCCATGAATCAACATAATAGGCATTAAGCACAAAATCAAAATACTGACATTGAAATAAAATATATATATATATATATATATATATATAACAAATATTTATTACATGAGAGTTTGATAGGTTACATCTAAACACAACAACAATGGTTTTAGTTCCTCACAGTCATAAGAACCCTAAGCATACAAGATGAACAATGGAGGAAGAAGATGATTATACCAAGAAACACTAAACCGACTGCCAAAGACTGACTCTTTTTCTCCTTTGGTTGTGTGTGTATAAATCCTAACATAGGCACTCATTAAATAGAATGCATCAGGCACGACTTCACTAGAACAACTCTTTTGGTTATGAATCTTTCTTCATGGGTTGCACTCCTATTCATTTGAATTCAATATTTCTTGTTCAATTTTTATGCAAAATAAAAGTAATTAGTGTAACTTTCCATTTTTAGACTTCAGTAATCAATTATTAACAAAAACCTATTTAAATAAAGAAATAAGTAGGGTTAAAGTTTAGAAAGAGTTGATTTCATTATAAAAATTAGCTCCAAAATTTGATAAAAATAAATGTTATCAAGGATTCAAACTACTATAGGGTTGAGTGAGATATTTTGTTATTTCTATGTTAATTTTGTCCTAGGTCGAATAGAGGTACTCTGATGCAATTCTAGTTTCATTGCATGCTTCAATTAGCTTCTTCCTTGGATGTTTGTAGCTTTGGGTGTGAAATGATGTTGATGGCAGCGGAATGTTGGAAAGGGAAATTGGAAGTGAATTAGTGGGAGGTTGAGCCAACACACCTAGGAAGGAGCAAAAACATGTCTAGAAAAGGGACTATTCTAAGCAGAGATTTTGAACAAGAGTGGAGAGGAAAAAATTGGCTAGCATTTCATTACTTATTCAAATCTAAAAAATTAATTACATTAAGCTTCTATTTGTAGAGTTTAGGTCAACCTGTACCCTAACTCTTCACATACCCTTACCCTAAGTCTCTCTAACTAGGACCTGACACTTGTCAAGCCATGAATGGAGAGGATCCCCTCCATTATCGAGGTGACATGTGGCCTTGGCATGGATTGATGACATGTCATATCTTAAGCTCCAAAAAAGACACCACTTCAGCCCTACATAAGCCTTAGGAAGGCGTCACCTAAGCCTTAAGTGATGGAATACGCGTCATCTACATTAGTCAAAGACTAAAGAGGACAAAGAGCCAAAGTGTGAATCAAGAGCTTTTCGTAAGATTGGCCCCATCTCAACCTATTTGGGCTTTCAATCAGCTGCTCGGGCCCAAATACAAAACTAAAGAAAATCACTTTGGAGAAAATAGAGCACCAATGAGAAGTCCTCTAAATTGTATGATTTTTTAGAATAGTTTAAGAATAATTTGGGCCTTTTATTTGGGCCAAGTAGAAAAGATTTTAGCCTTGTATGTTTAGGCCTTGTAGTGTAAGTCTTGGGCCTTAAGGCCCATAAATAATGTTGGATGTGATTAAGGAGTCTAAGTTAGGATATGGGAAAAACTCTCTCCTTATGCCGCTTGTCATCACCTTCTGCAAGTCTTAGAGTGCAAGCTAAGTTTGAGAAGCTTGTCATAGAAGCTAGGGTTAGAAGCTTGTCATATGAGTTAGGTTTGGAGAGCTTATCCTAGAAGCTTCTCTTTCTCCTTCCTTCTATAAATAGAGGTGTAGGAAAAGTGTAAATTTAGCTTGATTCACATTAATGAAATTTTGCTGCAAATTTTCCAGCACGATATAAACTATATACATGTTTTCATGTCATGTTTCCAAAATGTCATCAATTCCATAGTGTGTGCTAGTAGTTTAGGTCTTTGATCAAATGTGTGAGTGGAAATTGCTACATACTAAGTGTTTGATAAAAAGTCTAGTATAAGTTGTGCCTTCGTGTGTTTTTTAATTATATGTTTTTGAGTCCGAATACTTTCTATTAGATCATTAGTGAGTTCCTCAGTCCAAAATTCCAATATGTCTTGTTATCTCGTTCAGTTTGCTTGAATTCCTTAGGTTTCCATTCCTTGCACAAAAACTGTTTGTGGAAAGTGCAATAGATTTTGGAAAATTTACACAAGATGAATTACTACGTACTTTAACTTGAAATTTTGTGTACTATTACATCAAGATGTATACAGTGTACTGTTAAAAAGGCACATTGTGAAACAAAATAGAAAAAAATGATAAATGCTAAAAGCCTGAATGTTAGCGATTGAACAATTCTAATGGTAATGTGTTTTTGCTCTCTATAAATGATTTACTGCATCTGATCCAATGACTGTTTTGCACTCAAATTTTGCATGGTGATAATAAACATGTTGAGAATCTATGATAAAAATTTGGTGGCTACATTCAATCTGGATTAATTACAATAAATTGTGGAATCATGCTGCCAGGAGCTTCAGAGCATAGAAATAGAAGAACAAAATTTTAGAAAAAAGGCTCTCTATTCCAAATTTGTCTAGCGATTGCTTGACTAGTTTGATATGAATTTTTGTGAGGGACTTCAGTGAAGTATTTAGTATTTGAGATAAAATTTTCGTGTTTTTAAATATATTCTAGAGTCATTCCTAACTAATTCATTTGTGTACTGTATTTCCATTTTGTGCCTAAATTTCTTGCTTATCATTTCCTTCAAATTTTGAGTTTGTCATTTGATAATCCATTTGAGTTTTGCTTTTTCCAAATTATGCTTTTACCATTTTTACTTTGTGACCTTATGATGAACTAGAACATTGGACAAGGAACTTGAAATTGAGTTGGTAGCCAATGTGTTGAGGGTGATTTGAGTTCAAACTTGTAAAAGAGCTCACAAAGAAGAGAAAGAGAATGTTGTTGGAAATTGAGTGACAAATACACAAGAATTTCACAACAAATGAGTGATAGGATGGAATAAAGAATATAAATGATTTGTGCACGAAAGAATTATGATTAAATAGGATTTAAAATAAATTCATAACAACATTTATGTTGGTCTAGAAAAGATGTTGAAGTTAAAATAATATAAAATCTGAAGGTGAAATACCTTGCAGTGTATTAAAAGTACTATTTGGCATATATCAGTTGAAAAGATTTAAAAAAAAAATAACACAAAATAAATTTTGCTAACGGATGACATTATATCTTTTATACATATTTAGAGCATATTAAGTCTCATTGTGTTGAATAATACAAAAGACCATGGTATTTAAAAGACTTGTTTGAATAATATGAATAATTATACATCTCCACACAAATCAAATTGTTACTTCGTAAACAATCTCACTAACCATAAAGCAAGATGCAGTTCCAATGTTTCCTTCTATTTCCTACAGAATGAAAACAAAACCAAAAATTTCACCCAAACAACAAAAATTGAGAACAGAGCACATAACATACATTACACCATTCATTTTCTTTTTATTTTCACAAAATACACTATATCTAGAATTCCAGTTCCACTAAAACATTTAATACAAGAAAACTTCTTACAATAAAATCCAACATATGTATAATTTTCACACAAAATACAACTAATCACTCAAAACATGACTTTTAAACATACTATAAACGTGTAGAATTAAGATAGAAATCCAACTTGACCAGGTTATGAGTGTGCACCCTCATTACTTAATCAAGATTCTTTATTCTTTCTTAATACTTTCATCTTCATTCATAACAATCCCCTTAATTCAAATACAACTAAAATTTTAAAGATCATATTGCTAAACATACAACTAGAAACATTTTGCCCACTTCTCGAGACTAAATTTCAACAAAATATATACGCAGAAGAATCACAATAAACTCACTACCCTCAAGTCATCCTAAGGACGAACTACTCTGATTCCAAATGTAATATCCCATATTTTTCACATAATAGAAACTCTACCACATAGAAACTCTATAATAAGCCTAAATACTAATCTCAATACATTCACATTCATAAGAGTATTTCAAAATATACCTCTCTACATGAGATTGAATAAAAATATCTTCATATAATGACAAAATAAAATAGAATAAAATTAAACTTGTCCATCAGTTTACCGAGGATCACATCACCTGTCAAATCCTCTACTCACGTGTAACACACGATCATTACAAATTTAAAAATAAAACAAGCACCACACAAAAATACAAATAAGCTAGGGAGTTTAAAGATATGTATATTCATAAATTAAATTTCTAACCAAACTACAAACATAAGACTTTCATTATTCATCTCATACATCATATTGTCATTATCACATCTTTACAATAACTCATATCATACATATACTGACTCACATACAAAGACAATTGACTCTCTATTACTTCCAGAAGACTCATGCATTGAGTTAGACTCAAAGGCTAGCAACTGTCAGCTGACCCTTCCAATTGTGAATCCACACAGTCCCAAATGAAATAACCTCATCTGACAGGGTTAATCCATATATTTGTCATGACATGCTCATTCAAATTGTTGTTTTAGTTAAATGAACCTCCTTTAACTCTCACCGCCTGGTACCCTTCATCTATGTGATTCTAAGGTACCAATAGAGTCAGGATATCTCCTTCTCGACAAATTCTCAAACAATTCACATCCTAACAATCTCAACACGGATATCTCCTTTCTTGAAGATGTCATGTCTCGATTAGCATTCTATATGATTTAAAAATATTTATACTATACTGACACCATACATAAACATTCATTCAATTTAATTCGAATTCATCCAATTCATACTAAATAAAACAAGTAACCATAATATTTATTAAAAGCATTCAAACTAACTTCTCTTACCTGTATAATGTAGAGACCCTAAAAGGAGTTTCAAAAATCTAAAATCACTGACAACCTAATCTGCACCAAGAGTTACTGATTAATGATCAGACTAGAATATTAGAATAATAGGGCCAACAGAGACTCATTCTAATAAATCATAAGACACACTAAAAATACCCCTACCAAGAACATAATTAACCTAAAACTGACTATGAGAAAGATGAGCAGAAAATAAACTTACTTTTTCAAAAATTTGATTAGACACTCTTACTCTATTTGACACAAGGAATGAATGTAAGGGTGATCTCCGATAGTCAATCTGATAAGGAAGAAAGACGAAGTTTTAGGAGAAAAAGACAGAAAAAAAGGAAAGAACAACTTTTGATAGAGATTGTGGTTTTTAATACAAAATGGAACCTGAATATTAATCTTCCTATTTATATGAATTTTTCTCCTCTTTTAATAAAGATATTTAGGTGTGATTTTATTTGCTAAATTATAACTTCTAAGACATTTTGATTATATGTGTGAATGAGTGATAGAGTACACTTACCAACTTCTGAAGAATCCCAGTGAAAGGTCTTCTTTTGAGACGACTATATCTGTATACGAAAATGACAACACCCGAAGCTGCAATTTATTTCTATCTTCCTAATCATATTTTGAGTTTTGATTTTACTATGTTAACCTTCTATCTTGTGATTCGGTGGCGTGCAATCTTATTAGTTTTACCTTATCTCTTGGGATTGGGTGGTATCGCTTGACCAGGGATACTCTAAACTTGTTAGATGCATTATCAAAGGAAAGTTCCAAAATAAATCTCCGAAGATGAAATGTTCTTATCCTCTCACTTTAGATTTTTCAAAATTTATAATGGCTGTAGTGGTTAAATTGAACTTTAGTCAGTCAATTGAATATAACTTCAACTTGTACTAGCTTAGCATCTCAATTTAGTTGTTTCATGATACAAGGCTTCTTAATGTGGCTATAGCTTAATGATTATCCACTAATCCTTAATGAGCAAAAACATAAAACTAAAGTACGCTTACCTTCCTGTTTTTCTTTGTTTTATATCTCCTCCGTATTTAGTTTCAGAATAAATGTTTAAAAGTGACTTCTTTAAGGTTTAATCCCTATGGAGGTAGCTTTAAGAAATGAGTTCCTAAGTACTTTCCACTGAGCTGGTTTAAACTTTACACGTATTCTGATTTATACTGATGAATACTTTGGCATAGGTGGTGCTGCACTTTGTTATAATGCATTGGAACCTCTTGGTGTTTCATTCATTTGGGATATGTTCGTATATATTATATTTCTCTTAGCTCAGTACATCACTTGAATATGATTACTGATTTAGAAAGTTGGTTGGGTTATTCTGGGTCACTTGTGCGAGATGATTCTCAACTCCATGATTATGCATTTGTTGAAACATCACCTTCCCATTCCCATTGCGAGGACTTGGAAGCTGTAGGATCTTTTAACATCACATGCTTGCTAAGCTCAACTCGTTATTTAAAATGTGACATTAACATTCATGGAGTTGGAAACTGGAGTTACTCTCTGATGTTTACTTCTATACCCTGTGGGTGTTTGATAACCGGCAATGTGTTTGACACCATTAAACTTGTTCGAAATGCTTCTATGGTTGTTTGTTATGTCATTTTATTTGCAGACAATCTGACTATGAAATAATGTTAAAATATTATTATCAGATAAACAAATAAGAACAGTATCAGATATAATTAAAGAAATATCAGAGAATATAAAAAATCATCAAACGTATTTATTTAAAATAATTTTTATATTTAGTTTCTTAAAATTTTATATTAAGTGAGTTATTGTAAAAAAAAATAAGCTCATTTAATATAAAATTTTAGAAAACTAAATATAAAAATTATTCTAAATAAATATATTTGATATTTTTTAATATTATACTGATATTCTTTGATATTTCTTTGATTATTTTTAATATTCTACTGATTTATTTCTTTTATAATAATATTTTAACAAATACAATTCTTATGTAGACACCAAAGTAGTGGCAATGACCGAGCTGGTGAACAGCATGGTGGTCTAGTGAATCTTCTTCAGAAAATATTAAGTCAAATTGGGGTGTGATGTTTATGCCTTATCTACGTTGTCTAAGCCACATAGTTACATGAGAAAAGGTGGTGGGAAAAAAAGCAATATGGAGGGAATGGTGAAGGTGGTGTTAAGCTTCTAGGGAAGGACACTTTATACATAAATGAATTTATATTTTTGTAGAAGGAGGAGATGGAGGGACTGATGGGGAGGTGGCTATATTGGCTCATGTTGTGAAGTTGCGAGTATGAACTGCTTGTTAGTCTACAATTTTATACGGTTTTTTCATAGGAAAACTTCTAATGGCTAATTTGATGTAGCTTTTCTCTCAGTGTCAACTAAAATATGAATTTCTTAAAGAATATGGGAAATGTTGTGAGATGTGAGAACTGCTGTAATATATCTTTATTCTGCCAAGGAATTTTTTTCTCCTTGTGTGATTAGATGTCCATCTTTGGGCTTTTTCATGATTTTTCTGCATTGATGTTGCAGTGGCCTCTTTCTGTCATTGAATCGCACAGTGATAAGTTATAAAATGTTCTTTCCATGTTTTAGCTTGCAAATAATACCTTTCCACAACTGAAAACATCTTGGTTATGCCCGAGAGTTGCCAAAATTGTCATTAATAGAATTGTTATTTTGGTTATTTGTACGGAACGAGTCAAGTTTTCGCAAATTTTGTCTTAGACTAGTCACAACTGTCAAGTGTTTTATCAGTTGTTGTGAACACTTCAAATTATTCATATCATTTCGTACCACAAATCTTCAAATATTTGACTTATTTGTGCTTTACAGTTTGTTTCTCATTGGGTTATTTCTTGCATTTTGGTTATTCAAAATACTTGCAGTAATCTCGATCATAAAGTATAGTGATGTGTTCGAGGTTTTCTTTTGCCTGACTGGTTCATATCTTTGTTGAGTCCATAAAACGCTTAAACTGCTATATTAACTGCCATGAAATAAATATAAATAAATATATTGTTGTATGCTCTGCAGCTATAGAGAATAAGTGAAATATGAACTCACGAGTGATGTCTATGATCCATTATCAATAATCTTTGGGATGCTCAATCCCACACACCAACTGTGCTGCTGACGCAGGAAAGAAGGCTGCTTCTAATTCCTCTAATAGTAAGTAAAATTAGGCCAGGTGGCACCCCACTAGACAAACCTTCTGTGCTAGAATTCCAACCACAATGGCTAAAAAAGCAAGCAATGGAAGGGTGGTTTAGCACCATCAGTTGAGGGGTCCAGCCAACAATCTTACCTTTACTCCCAAAGAATTCACAGGGGTGTGCCATCTTATTGTCTTGTCTTACAACCCAAAGAAAAGGTTTATTGGTGAGGTCAAGTCAAGCCTAAGAGCTAATTCATTGCATTGGTTTTGGTCAAAAAGAGTGAAACTACCAAAGGCAACAAAAGAAAAATGAGGTTATTGATTTAGACAATCAATGAAAGAGCGATCTTTTTCCACTATTGTTCCATTAGTGTTAAAAGCTTTTCTTATATCAATCTTGAGAGCAATATTGCCAGAACATGTTATAGTTACTAATTCAATTCCTTCTATCCACTCATTAAATTCTGTTATGGATCTTCCATAAGGTTGACCTTTTCCTCTATTATCTTGTATACCAGTTATACGCTAAAATTGCCAATGTAGTCAAGCACTAGGATTAGGTATTAGTAGATCATCCAGCTCCTTCCAAAGATTCCATCTCCTATAATCCGTAGTGGCATAAACAACAGCCTTTACAGTAAGTGACTAGACTCTCATTAAAATAGAAAGATACATATTGATCCGAAGTCATAATAGCAGTACGATTGATTGCCTTTAAACTAAAACACTAGATAGTCCATTTAGCATTGCTTTGATTAAGAGCAAACAACTTTAAACCAAGTTCTTGCCAAAGGAAAGAAGAAACTTTATGCAAATCAGTCATTGGTTCGGATATGAAAACAAAATCAAGTTTATATTGTTGAACGATTTTTAGGAGCAATTTGAGATTGCTTTGAGGCAATGCCCTCTAATATTCCAATATAAAGAAATCATGGCAAAGTTGAGGAAGAAACATCCCGGGATCTAGTTCGAGGCTTAGAAATATCAGTTTGAGCATTATTTTGTTTTCTTCACTTCCTGTAAATCCTTCTCAATTCAACTTGACCAGCCCTGTATTGAAAAAGTTGAAAATCTTTCTACACAACAGCTGGCATGGAAATTGTAAAACCTTGATCATCATTAGCATCTATGAGGGAAGGCATGCTACCATATATGAAGTTTCTCTTTTTATATGAAGTTTATAATTTTTAACTTTTGCAACTAAACTAAAGTATTTAATATTCTTATCTTTAAAGTCATATTAACATTTTTTTTATGGTTAATATTGTTGGGTATCCAAGTGTGAGTCTAAGTCCTATATTGAATAAAAATGAGAAAGTTAAGCAATATATAAGAAAGAAGATTCATAAACCTATTGCCTTAAGGTTTTGGGTTAAAGGTGGTGTCATTCCCTTATGTATGTTTGGCCCATTTCTCCTTTTTGTGAGATTTTCCCAGTTATGCCTCTCATATTTTTCCAACAACTACAACAAGTGGTATCACAAATACAACAAATACATACTTCCTACGCTAAAATACGAGTAAGATTAATCGGTTTAATGCTACATATTCTTCAAGATTTTGCTTTATTCTTTCTACTAGAGTAAGGGATTAGAGATAAAAACTTACAACTGACAGAGTTATTATCCATGACAGGTGGAGCTTTACCTTTTTCAACATTTCTTTTCCTTTTTATTCTAAATTACATCATGGATCATACTAGGTGTAGTTTGCTACACGCCATTGGGTTTCGTTAAAAACCAGTTCATAGGAGTATTACTTATTATAAGATCATTTTCACTACTTTTCTCAAATGTCTTTCTTGGATTCCTGGTAGCTTTTTTACATGTTTAACAACCATGATCACCTTTTTTTACACATACAGTGGATCTTTCCAAATTAAAATAATCATATTCATATGATATAAGAAACAGTAGTCACTATCACCGGCTGGATATCTTATATTGACTATGAATAAAGTCTTTTGATGTATATAGGTAGGTGTAAATCTCACTTTACAAGACGATTTTATAAGGTTAAGTTAGACTTAAAGTTCATTTCTTATGATATTAGATGTTATCTTAGCAAGGTTGTTGGGCCTATCGGATCATCTTTAAATTATAGTCCCACGTACGAGTTGAGCAATCTAGACATGAGTGGAGTTTGTTGAAAATCTCACATCAACTAGAGATAAAATTTTTAAATAATATTTAAGTAAATACAAATCTCACTTTACAACCCAATTTTGTAAAATTGAATTGGGCTTAAATCGAGTTCTCAATTGATTTTGTCATACCGAAACATTAGTGTATGCTAATTATATATTCCCAAGTAGGCTGGGTTACATTTTTTAACTTTTCAGATGTATTAATTTTTTTTATCTTACTTTAGTTGTAAGGTTGAATCATATTGATGATTTTCCCGATTGCCTAATGATTTCTTTTAAGCGAGAAGGTTATAGTAGTTGGGGACACTAGTAAAACAAAGGGCTTCTACGTCATCAATATAATGTCGGTTAAACCAAAAATCGACGTTGTCAAAAATGCGGTAGCATCTTTGTAAATAAACCAACATTCATAATGTTGGTTAAACCAAAACTAACATTGTGATGTGTACACAATGTCGGTTAAACAAAACAACTGTCATGGATATATCAGTAAAACATAAAAATTCAAAATTTAAAAATTTTTAAATGGCGGGTGAGCACCACGTCGGTTAGGAGCTACCAACCGACGTGTTGTGTCCAACCATGACGTTGGTTATGAGACTCCAGCCAACGTCATGGTCACGCTGAGTAAATTGAGGAAAAACTTGGGTGGGTTTGCACCACGTCGGTTCTGGGCTTCTAACCGATGTGGTGGGCCATCATAATTAAAATTGGAGATTTCAGACCATACACCACATCGGTTAGAAGCCAAGAACTGACGTGGTGCTTCTAGCTTCACTGTTTTTACTTTTACGCTTTGCCTCCCTCTCTCATTTTCACTCTTGTGCGCGCTACTTCTTCACAATTCTCTCTCGCTCACGTTGTCATTTTCTCGCTCACGCATTCTCTCTTACATTTTGTTTCGCTTTCTTGCTCATGTTCTCACTGGTACGTGGTGTTCTCCCTCGCGTGTTGTTCTCTCCATCTCTCATTGTCTTTTGTGGTTTCATTCACTCCATTTTTGCATTTTCTAGTTTTAATAGATTTCGTTTGGGTTGATTTTCGTTCACTGGTTTTGTTCTCACTATCTATAAGAGGTATGTTTTCTTATCTTTGTATGCTTGGAATGCTTTTTGGATGTTTGTATCATAGATTTAGGGTTTCAAAATTTTTTGGACGAAAAAACTTCAAATGACTATAACTTTTGATAGAAAGCTTGGATTGAGAAGCTCCAAAAATGAAAGTTTCTCGAAATTGCGTAATGAAGCTCCTGGGCCATCCCCAAAGGGGATTTTGAAAAAAAAAATCCAAAATTCCATTGTTTACCCTATTTTTTTAATTCCTTTGTATTTTTTTCATTTTTCTAGATTTTAGCCTACTATTTCATCTATTTATACTTCCCAAAAAGTTCTATAAACTGTTGTGATTTTTCTTTGTATATATTGAAGATTTATCATAGCATTTCTGGAAAATTCTGAAATTTTTTTCCTGATTCTTTTTCTAAAAAAACAACCCTATTACGTCAGTTGTGGGGCTTCCAACTGACGTAATAGTGTAGATACAACATCACATCGGTTTTCTTGTCTTAACCGACGTGGTGATGATTTTTTCCACATTGATTGTTTAATCGACGTCATTTTCAACATCTCCTGAGTCAACGTCAGTTCAGGACCCGAAGATAAAGACCTCTCAAAACCAATGATAAATGTCATTTTTTTACTAGTGGAAGATCTAAGCTGGTGAAGACGACAATTAAGAAGTGGATCTTGGCGGTACATATCAGTGTTTACTTTTTCAATATTGATTGGTAATAGTGATTGAGTTTCAATATTAGTCCTTGACTGTGATGTTAATTTTCTTTCACCCTTTTACAACAGAGAGCCCAGAGCCACTTCCTTTAATGGAAGGTCGAGGGAAATCGCTAAAAGTACTTGGTTTTAATCAAAATCAAAAAGCTAATTCTTCAAATCTTAATGAGGTTATATCCTGATTGTTCGTTATGGTCATGTCTAGTCTCTTTCAACCTTATGGCATTGAAATATTTGTTGTTAATCTGATTTTGTGAATTAATTACAGGTTTGCGGTTGGTGATTATGATCGGATAGTGTTTACTTCCGGCATTAAACAGAAGAATTATGAAGAAATCAAGGAGTATTAATCTTACATTTTCCATTTAGTTGTTGCATATAATTTAATGCTATGCTTGTTTTCAGTGCAATTGATCTTGAAGCTTTTATTGTATCCTCTTTTGTTTGAGGGGGAATTATATGACAATTGACCTCATACGAATACAAAAATAGTGCAGATAATGAATATTGTGTATATGTATACTCGGGTTACATAATAATAGTAACATGATATTATTGCTTACTAATTGCTTGTTTCAGCATAATAATACTCAGTGAACTGCATGAAGTTTCATTCAAAGATAATTTATTTTCATGCAATTCCATCAACTTTGCATTCCTTCTTTTGTATTGTTTTTGTTGAGAACAGTTTGCCTAAACTATCATTCAAATGATAGCAAACAAAAATGAGTATTTTGAACGTACAACCTATTTTGATCCCTTTTCATAATTTATATCTTTGAAAAGTTAAAAAAAAGACTCGATATGCTATTTGATGTTACCATATGTGTAAGAGAAATTTATAATGTTATTATTTGTCACAGGGTATATCTTATGTAACATTATTTGAAAATCTATATATTCTCTTTATTACCTCACACGTGATATATACATACCTTTTGAACATTCTCACTTCATGTTATAAGTTGAATATTGATTTTTTTTAAAATTAAACAATTCACATGTTTTTTTTTTTAATTTTTTTTACAAATAAGTGCAAGAATTTATTAGGCCAATTCTTTGGAAAACATTCGTGGAAAGGTAGTAATGTTTTCAAAAGAATAAATCTTTGGAAAATTTCCCACGGAAGTGTTGTGACCGTTCCTATAAAAAAAAAAAAAATCGGTCTGAATTTATTTAAAAAGGTAAAAATATGTACGAAACATTTCTTAATATTATTCATAGATTTGTAGTTATTGGAAATCCTTAGGAAAAACAACATTTTATACCAATTTAGAGTATTTCCCACAAATTTAACTATGAGAAATTTTGATATTTCTTATATAGAAGAGTATTACTTCTTGTATTGTTCGATTGTTGTTGATCCTTAACATATGGATGAATTATGGAGAATGTGTACAAATTGTAGGACCATCAACATCATTAAGATAAAATATAGACACTTAATCCATATATTAGACGATGTTGGATGAGTTGTATGGAGCTAATATATTTTACAAAATTAATTCTAAGAGTGGTTAACTAAAAGAAGGAGATGAATTCATGTACTTAGGAATTGAATAGATATAGGAAAGTTTCTGTTCTACATGTTTATTAGTAAGAGTCTAGTTGAGTACATAACATTTTAGACTAGCCTTAATTATTCTTAAAAAACAATAGCTCTTTGTCAACTTAAAAAAAATATATTAAAACTTAAACTAAATTATCTACTTTTATATGATTTGATGATACGAGGACCTTTGTATGAAAGTGTTGATAATAACAAAAACAATATAAGTATTATATCCATGATATATGTGTTATAAGTATAATATAAGTATTTTATTTGGCATGTAATGCTTAATATAGATTATCTAAGCATGTATGTCTTTAGATTGCATTAAACATTCTTATGTGATTTATGAAATTTTGATAATGAAAATATAATCTGTTAATTAGTACGAAATGAAGTGTTCAAATAATTTTCTAAATGAAATACATGATAAAAAATGTTTTAATACCAATAACTATATTATTTAATCTTGAATTCTTTTCAAATAGAGTCAAAGATTAACGATTTGAAAACAATTTCATAAATAAATAAAATAACTTAATTGATTTTGATATATTTGAAATTAATTATAGATTATTATGAATGTATTCTTACACAAATTATCTCTATAACACATCTCGAATAAATAAGATTGTTTGTATTAATGTTCAACGTTCTCTTTTTATTTCATGTGTTTTAAGATTAGTTTTTTTACTTTCTTTTTCATTCAATATATATATATATATATATATATATATATATATATATATATATATATATATATATATATATATGCATAATAATAAAGAGTTTATATTTGTTTTCATTTAAAAAAAATCGTGACGATTAAAACTAAAATAGTTATTGCTTGCTATCATTGTATAAAAGAATCTACTTTTCGCTTAAAGCACAAGAAGAACGATTGAACCGTAGCAAATAATCTAAATGTTCAACGCATATTACAAAGGAACCTAAAATCTTGAAAACATAATTCATGTTCTGAGAACAATTTCAATAAAATGAAGTTCATTCGAATTTATCCATATTTTATTATCTTGGTGTTTAACAAAGCGAGAAATAGAAACAATATGTCTAAAATGTTGGATACTATACGTCTTTTCTTTATGTTTATATAATGTAACTCATGTCAAAATATAAGAACCTTTCCAACAATATCTTTTAAAATCCTTCCATTGTTGGTATGTATCCTCAAGTCAAACATGGATCATCCATTTTCTTGAACCTCGAAAACCCCTTTGTCCCTTTTACCTTCACTGCACGTGGGGCTGGTTCAACACACCTCTCTCTACATTTTGATCCCAGTGATGCATGAACTGGCTATGGTACCAATTGGTTTTTGTTTAACATTTTTCATCAACCAAATTCAATTCAATCCTAATAATGCACAGACACCTACTGACATAAACCAATAATCAAATAGAACCCTGTGTTGGGCTCCGGGTACCAAGGTATGCAGAACACCTTTTACTTAATGATCATCGATATTATGTTTTGAAAAGCAATTAAAAATAAGTTTAAATTATTGGTACTGGTGAAGCTTCTACTTCGAAAGTGTTGTCTCTGGCTTTTTGTGACACGAGTAAATACAGCTCCATATTCCAGAATGTTACTAAAGGGTCTCCGAGATTCTAATGTTGTCTTTAACGTAAAGTTTCAATTGTATTACTTTGTAATATAATGATATATAATATTCTGTCGTGACTTTTATAATAACAGGGATATTCAAATAATTATTATGAATAATAAGTAAATGTTAAAAAAATACGGAATGTGGAATGTTTTTAATGAAATTTTGTAATAGAAATTTAATTAAGTACATTAAAAATGAAAATATAGTATTTATAGAGTCTTTTATTATGTAGATTACAGATATTTTTCAATTTAAGTGCGTTCAAAATAATTTTAAGCATTAAAAATTAGTAGTCTATAACGTTTTAAAAATAACATCAGAAGTGAAAAAATAATATAAACTTTATTTATAATATATCTAAGGAATACAAATTGAAAAGAGGAATTGAAGTTATTCAAGTATATAATATTTAAATAAAAAATAATAATATTTGATATTAAATGAAGAAAATAATATGGATTCCCGAATTGTATACGACTAATTAAAAATAAAAAATAAAAAATAAATAAGAAAAAGTAAATAAATTATCCATGATGGAAAATAAATTTGAGCAAGAAATTAAAGAAATTGGTGGACAAGAGTGTAAGTGATATTCCTTGTTTTATAATTTTTCTACGACCTTCACTCATTATTAATACAAAATAGATTGTGTCACCTCTAATAACAAATAAGAAATCTTAGATGTAGATATATTTTCAAGTATTTATACATTTATTTTTTCTTATATAAAGCCTACATTGTTTTTTTTTCAAATAAGTAGCTTCAACTTCTCCACGTTCTTCGTATCTTCTTTCAAAAACTTGTTTCACACATTAACTTTAAAAAGCATTTTCAATCAAATGCGATCTTGAAACAACTCTGACAAGTGTTTCTCTCATTCTCTAAAGTGTTTAAGTACGCTTAGCACTTCACAATATAACCATTACCATAGGTTTAAAAAACCTCTATATTTCACTGCTCATTCCAAATACACTATATTAAAAAGACATTTTTTAAGGCTTGTAACGTGGTTAAAGTTAGGGTGAGAAAATATAAAAGATGTAGGACTTAAAACTTAAAAAAATTAAAGAACCACAAGGAATTGGTTTTCAAAACTAAGTAGAAAGGCTCTCAATTTATCTCAAAACCAAATTCTCTTGTACAACTTCACCATTTACTTTTCTCATTTTTCTTGTCATTTCAGACTGCAGTTTTCTCTTGTGTTTTTCTAGTGTTTCGTTTTCATACTGTTGATATTTTTATTCAAATTGTTTTTCTCTTATATATCTTTTCGCATAAGCTATTTTCCAAAATTTCTCACTGAGCCTACAATAATACCCCCACACACTTATCTTTTAAATCGTTTTCCAAGACAATTTCACAGCTCCTCAAAACTCGAGGTCCAGTTTATCATGTTTTTTCATGTTTCAAGGCTTATAATGAGCTAAAATCATAAACGAAAAGGTTAATAATTCTCAAAGGGGTGTTCAAAGGAAAATGACATAGGGCAAGACATTTTGGCTCAATGGCTGAAAATAAAAAATGGCCTAAACCATCTCAAAAGTGTATGTAAAACAAACAATTTCAGAAGAGTTAATGCAAGTTCTAGAATGGTCATGAATATGAATCACACAAGAAGAAAAAAAAAAGTTGACGTCCCACTAGGTTAATGCCATCAAAGTCGTCCCAAAAATCAATTTTTTTCATGAAAGGCTAACTAAAGTCTATGTGTAAACAAATCAATCAAGTTTAAAGGTTCTCAACTTAGGTCAATGAATTAAAATAACTACTCACAGTCAGTTCAAAAATAGATTTTATTGAATGAAAAATAGTAAAAATAGTTTGTTTAAATCTTAGCTCAAATTAATACACAAATATCAGTAGAATCAAAAAGTTGTAAATCTAACAAATAAAGACAAGATAAAACATAGAAGAATATTTAATAACTAAAACAACCAAATAAAGAATTAGTAAAACAAAATAAAAAAATCTACAGATTCAAACAATATATGTAACTTGCTAAAGCAACCAAAAACAACAAACCATCTCAAAACAACAAAAGTGAAGAAAGAAAGATAGTAAAATTAACCAACAGAACTAGTAAAACAATCTCAATGAAACTATCACAACTAATAATCAAAACAACAGGCCCTATTAAAACTATCAATTTATAAAAAAAAAAACAATACAAAAATTAACAGAAAAACAATTAGACAACAATTAAAAATAAATAAAAAAACTTCCCCCCTCCCCACACTTGAGGAAACATTGTCCTATGTTAGAGAGAAAAACAAAAATTCATATAAAAGAAGAAAGTCTTACTCAAATTCAATCAACTACAATCTCTTCTAGGACTGGTTCCATCAGTTGTAACTCCTCTACTGCCATCATGAAATTGTTTAGCCTATGTCCATTAACCTTGAAAATCCTCAAATCATGATATTTTTTCACCTTTTCTTTGTATATCATTGAAGTATCATAAGTCTCCAATCTAATCTCATTCAACTCATGTAGTTGAAGTTTTTTTTGTTTTCCAGCTTCTTATAGGTTTATATTACATCTCTTGACGGTATTTTGCTAATAGTACCACGTTTAGGGTTATTTATATAATCATTTGTAATTGTAACCCTAACTTTGATTTCTCTAATAACAAAATACAGGCACTCAAACGCTCCTGAGGACGTAGACAAATTGTCGAACCTCATTAAATCTTGTGTTCTTTATTTTCTTTATTTTTGTTCATTCATGTATTTATACCTCTCTATTGAACACCTCTATTTGTCTATTTGTTTGTGGAGGATAAGGTATAAAGACTCTAAGATTTACTTCATATTTTTGAAAAAGGGCAACAATAATTTTGTTTTAGAAATGACTCTCTTAATTACTAATCACAGCTTTTGACACTTTAATCGTGCAAAAAATGTTAGTAATAAAGAACTTAAAAACAGCTCTGGACCCATTATTCTTTATAGTTTTTACTTTTATCCACCTAGATACATAGTCAATAATCAATAAGATATAAGAAAATTTAATAGCATTAGGTAGAAATTCTATAATATCATTCGGAGATACCCTCTTGAGATCAAGAAGAAGTAAAAAGGAGAGCCAAAAAGAAAAAAAAAATGATATGAAAAGTATGAAATCATAAAATGATATTCAGTTCTGTAAGAACAAAAAACTATTTTGGTAATTGTACCGTGTTTAGGGTTATTTATATAATCATCTGTAATTGTAATCCTAACTCTGATTTATCTAATAACAAAACACAGTCGCTCAAACGATTCCGAGGACGTAGACAAATTGTCGAACCTCATTAAATCTTGGTATAAGAGTCAATGGTTCGTCTTTGTGACCAGCTCGCGGATGAGTACAGTTTGAGTCCTGTATCAAAAGTCTTCCTAACGGAGGTTTCAGGCAAAGTGTGTCCCATTTAAGCGTGTAAACGGCGGTACAAGTGAGGGTCCTTTGTAAGGTACTCGTGTCTTTCGCTTGAAGGGGAGTGTACCAATGTGGAAGAGGGACTCTCACTTGAGGGGGAGATTGTTAGGTATCCAAGTGTGAGTCTAAGTCCCACATTGAGTAGGAATGAGAAAGTTGAGAAACATATAAGAAAGAAGACCTACAAACCTAATGCCTTAAGATTTTGGGTTGAAAGTGGTGTCATTCCCTTGTATAGATCTGACTCTTGTCTCATTCTTGTTTGATCTCTCCAATGTTTCTCTCCTTGGTTTTTTCAGCAAGTGGTATCAGAGCGAGTTGGGATGGCTATGTCAAGAGGTGCTAAATTTGAAGTTGTGAAATTCAATGGTCACGATAATTTTGGATTATGGCAGACGAGGGTGAAGGATTTGTTAGCGTAGCAAGGGCTGTTAAAGACTTTAAAATTGTAGAAACTAGCGAAAATGGAGGATGAGGATTGGGTGGATCTACAGGAACAAGCAGTAGGAACCATATGGTTGTGTTTGGCATATGAGATCATATACCATGTAATTAGTTTGTCGTCTGCAGATGAAATCTGGAAGAAACTGGAATACCAGTTTACGTCAAAAACCTTGACGAATAAATTGTATCTTAACCAAAGGTTGTATGGGTTGAAGATGCAGGAGGGTAATGATCTGGCATAACACGTGAACATTTTCAATCAAATAATTACAAATCTAGCGCAGCTAGATTTGAAGATCGAGGATGAAGACAAAGTAATATTTCTGTTGTGTTCATTGCCTTCTGCTACTAGTGTAAACAGTCAGGTCATATGAAGAAGGACTGTCCAACATGGAGAAAGCAAATTGATGAAAAGCAGGTTGACTCATCCAAGTCTGTAAATGTGACGTAGAATGAGGAGTCTGATGGCAGTAACAGTGACATGTTTTCTATTTCAACTACTTAATTTTCGGATGTACGAATTCTTGATTCAGGATGCTCTTATCATATAACGCCTAACAGGGAGTGGTTTACGAATTACAAGTCAGCTAATTCTGGTTGTGTCTATTTAGGTTGTGATAGATGTTTCAATATTGTTGGTATTGGTGATGTCAGAATTAGGATGTATGATGACACTATTAGAACATTGTGTGATGTTATGCATGTACCTGAATTGAAAAAGAATCTGATTTCCTTGAACATTTTACATAAGAATGGTTTTATTCCTGAAGCTGATGAGGATAGACAGACCATTAGAATTGTTAAAGGTGCATTGACTGTGATGAAAGGAAAGATAACTGTTAGAAATATCATAAACTGTTAAGGAGTATAATTGTAGGTGGAGTTCATTCTGTTAGGTCACATGATGATAGTACAAAATTATGACATATGAGACTTGGATATCTTAGTGAACGTGGGATGACTAAATTTCATAAAAGAAATTTGTTGCATGATTTTAAAACTTGCAAGCTCAATTTTTGTAAGTTTTGTGTTCTTAAGAAGCAAACTAGAGTTAGTTTTATGACCGGAAAGCATACAACTGAAGTGATCCTAGATTATGTGTATTCTGATGTATGAGGCCCTACCAAAGAGTCTTCATTGGATGTATCTATGTATCTATGTTACTTTTACTAATGATTTTTCTAGGAAAGTTTGGGTGTATTTCTTGAAACAGAAATCTAAAGTTTTTGACAAGTTCAAGTTGTGGAAAGCTGAGGTGGAGAACCATATAGGTAGAAAGATCAAGTATTTGAGGTCTGATAATGGCACAGAGTACACAGATTCACAGTTCCAGAAATTTTGTGAGGAGCATGGAATTCAGAGACATTTTTCAGTGCGAAAGACACCACAACAGAATGGTGTTGCTGAAAAAATAAAGAATAGGTCGTTGACTGAATGGGCTAGATGTTTGAGATTGAATGCGGGGCTTCCTAAGCGCTTCTGAGCAGAGGCAATTAGTATGACATGCTACCTCATCAACAGATCACCACAAGCTTCTTTTGGTGGTAAGGTTGTAGAAGAGGTATAGATAAGAAATGCAGTTGATTTTGGTCACTTACAAATATTTGGTTGTCCTGCTTATATGCATGTGCCTGGTGATGAGAGATCGATGCAACATCTAAGAAGTTCATCTTTCTGGGCTACAAGAAAGGTGTGAAAGGCTACAAGTTTTGGGATCCAGTTGACAAGAAAGTGGTGATCAATAGAGATGCAGTATTTGATGAGCAGTTCATGTTGTAGCAGAATCAAGAAAAGGTGCAGATGGAGTTAGAACATATCCTAGCACCAACAACATCAGAGAGAATTGAAAGTTCTAATCCAGCATAAAGTGGTTCTAGTACAGTTGATTTGCAGGACCATAATCTTGCAAGAGATAGAGAGATACGCACCAGTGCAAAAGCTCTAACCATATTAGATTTTGAAGATATGGTTCCTTTTGCTCTTAACATTACCAATGAGGATCCAACCACTTTTCAAGGGGCTATCACTAGCCATGATAAAGAGAATTGGATGGGTGCAATAGTAGAAGAGATGGAATTCTTGCAGAAAAACCAAACATGGGAGTTAGCACGCTTTCTTGAAAGAGGAAGCCAGCAGTATCAGGAAAAGAAAGGGAAAAGTTCAAGGCTCGCCTAATAGCAAAAGGGTTTTCACATCAGAAAGGGATAGATTATGATGAGATTTTTTCTCCTGTGGTTAGACATACTTCTATCAGGGCATTACTTGCATTAGTAGCTAGTTGCGATTTTCATTTAGAGCAGATGAATGTTAAAACTGCTTTCTTGCATGGTGATTTAGAGGAGTAGATTTATATGCAGTGGCCAGAGGGTTTCTCTCAACCTCGACATGAGCATTTGGTTTGTAGGTTGAAGAAATCTTTGCATGGATTGAAACAGTCTCCAAGACAATGGTATAAACGGTTTGACTCCTACATGATTCAGATTGGCTACAATAGTTGCGAGTATGATTGTTGTGTTTATGTCAAAAGCCTTGATGATGATTTTTTTATTTTTCTGTTACTGTATGTTGATGATATGTTGATTGCTGCAAAGAATTTCGATGATGTTGTTGGTTTGAAAGCTTTATTGAGTCAAGAATTTGATATGAAAAACTTAGGTGCTGTAAAGAAAATTCTTGGGATGAAGATTCACAGGGATAAAAGCTGAAAGAAATTGTGGTTATATCAGCAAGGTTATGTTGAGAAGGTACTAGATAGATTTGGGATGAACAGTGTAAAGCCTGTGAGCACTCCATTGGCAAATTACTTTAAGCTTAGTTCAAACCAGTACCCTAAGACAGATAAGGAGGTTCCGAACATGGCAAAGGTTCCTTGTGATAGTGTTGTTGGCTGCTTGATGTATACAATGGTATGTACTCGCCATGATTTAGCTCATGTTGTTAGTCAAGTTAGCAAATACATGTCTAAACCAGGTAGGCAACATTGGGAGGCAGTCAAATGGATTTTTAGGTATTTTTTGAGAGCTATTGTGGGGCATGTCATTGTGTTTGGTAATTAGAAGGGTGATCCTTTGGTTGTTGGATATGTGGATTCAGATTATGCATGTGATTTGGATAATAGAATGTTGACAAGTGGGTATGGTTTTACTCTTAGTGGAGAACATGTATGTTGGAAGTCAACTATCTAGTCTATTGTTGCATTATCTACCACTGAAGCTAAATACATGGCAGTTGTTGAGGTTGAAAAAGCAACTTTGTGGCTTACTGGGTTAGTAAATAAATTGGAGTTCAGTTGCATTGTGACAGTCATAGTTCTATTTATTTAGCAATGAACCAAATATATCATGCTAGAACAAATCATATTGATGTGAGGTTTCACAAGATCAAAGAGTTGATTGCATCTGGTGAGATACTGTTATAGAAGATTGGTACAACAGAGAATACAACTAACATGTTAACCAAGCCAGTTACCATAGACAACTTCAAACATTGCTTGGATTTGTTGAATGTTTGTAGTTGTTAGAGAAGCATGGTAGTCCAACCCACTATCTGTGTTTGATACTTCCGGATTGTATATCTTCTAAGAGGGCGTATATTCGCCAAGGTGGAGATTTGTTAGGTATGACTCATAATACCGAATAAAAGGACAAATGTCGGAGCGGAGCATATTTTAGTAATTGTACCATGTTTAGGGTTATTTATATAACCCTTTGTAATTGTAACCCTAACTCTGATTTCTCTAATAACAAAACACAGTCGCTCAAATGCTCTCGAGAACATAAATAAATTGTCGAACCTTGTTAAATCTTGTGTTCTTTATTTTCTTTTTTGTTCATTTCTGTGTGTTTATAGCATGAGTTTCTCAACAATAAGTCTTATATTTATCTTAGCAAGCAAGTGACATGGCTTATCAAAAAGTAATTTTGAAAGGTGACATCCCCAATAGTGTTTGATGTTGTACTTTGGGCCAATATTCCTTCATCTAAATATTCACTCCAATTCTTTTTGTTTGGCTGATCAATTTTTGTAAGAGCTTTTTCACCTCTGTATTGAAAACCTCTACTTATCTATTTGTTTGTGAGGGGTAAGGTAGATTCTAAGATTTACTTCATATTTCTAAAAAAGGCAATAATAATATTGTTTTTGAAGAATGACTCTTTTATTTACTAATCACAGCTTTTGACACTTTAATCGTGTAAAAATATTAGTTTTAAAGAACTTAAAAGCAGTTCTCGAGCCATTACTTTTTATAGTTTTTATTTTTATCCACCTTGATATAGTCAACCATCAATAAGATATAAAAAAATTTAATAGCATTAGATACAAATTCCGTAAAATCATTCGAAGATATCTATCGATATCAAGAAGTAAAAAGGAGAGACAAAAAGAAAAAATATGATATGAAAAGTATGAAATCATAATACGATATTCGGTTCTGTAAGATCAATAGTAGTTATATCATTACTCTTTTTATTCTACACCCTAAACCAAATCAAACAATTATTTACCATATTACTATTTTTAATAATATTTAATAATGTTGTTCAGAATCAGTTATTTGATTTATATTTCACTATAAGTTGAGGAGCGTGAATAAAGTACATTGTAAATATTAATAAAAAAGATAATAACAAATTACCTTTTGAGAAGTTAATGTTCGGAAAATAGCTTGTTTAATAATATTATAAAATAGCTTTACTTTTTTATCTGGCTGACTTTTGCATTAACTATGGATTATAACCTGGTACTTCTGATTTATCGACAGTGTGCGCGGTGAACGTAGAACTACTTCATATCTCTAAATGAAAAGTTTTATGAAAAAATTAAGTTATATAAGTTAATTTTAAGGTATTATTTCTGAAATAAGGCTTAAATCAATTTTATATTTATAATTTTATAAATGTATATTATTTTTCTCCCCTACAAACTTTAATACTATATTTCGCTCTGTCATTATCTAAAATTAAATCATTTTAGTCTACGCTTGATATTTCATTAATAGAAAATATTAACATATTTATTAGAATAATATTTATTAAAATTGGTTGTTAAACTTTGTTATTCATATTTTTCGTGATTGAATAATTATTACATTATTACTTATCTACGTATATTATTAAATCTCTTACTAAATTTTTACATTTTACCTTTTACTAAAATTTTATATAGACCAAAATTGTGCATTCGTAAAATTACAAGACTGAAAGTGGATTTAACGGTAATTTTAATTTATGGGTTCAATTTGATTGGTTTACCTTATTCATTTTAATTTGTTCTTCTACAAGTAAAAACTCTTTTTTCAAATTGGCCATAAATTTGATTCGTGTAATACCCTGTCCTTGAGAATGAAACGCAACCAAAATGGATTGCTACTATCATTCGAACAACACAGAGAAAGACTCTCAAATAAGATGAACAGTTAAATTTTTCCTACTGCTGTGAATTGTTGTTATAAAGGGTTGCTTATTTTCAATTATACAAATTTAGCCTGCAAACAAATCTTAATCTTTTCACTAGTGTCATTTACACTATGCATATATAGAGACCGAAATTGAGGTACAAGAAAAGAAGAAAAAAAAGGTTCGTTCATGGGCTCTAAGCTGTTGTTTCTAGCTTGTTTCTTCGGGTAGCTCTTATATAGCAGAAAACTGACACCAAGAATGTGGTGCCAAGACCTCCTAGAATGACTCCTGCCCCTGCTATGGACTTGTCAAATGAGTGGTGCTGCTTTTTTGCCAAATGGATCTGACCATGATCAGAACCTAAAAATGTTCCATCTTCAGGTTCAATTGAAGCTCTTTCATGACTAGGAATGACCCCTTCAGAACTCAAATGCACTTTGTTTTCACTTTTTGGTGCTTCAGAAGGTGTAGGACTTTTGGTGTCAGAGGACCTGATTTCGTTACGTTGGTGCTTGCCAAGTTTCCTTCCAATAGAGGGTTCTGGTGTGTGTGGTCTCTGGGAAGTAGGACTCTGAGAAGGTGCATTTGAAGATGATATTGAAGTAGATTGGAAAATAATTTGAGGTTGGTTTGTAGCATTGGTTAGACTCAAAAGGGTATTCGCTAAGAAAAAGCACAAGAAAAGAAACTTTGCCATTCTTATAGATTTCTCAAGATGTTAGGCTTGAGGGTGTGGAGAGGAATATGGTTTTGGGGTTGGTTATATAGCTTGTGTATTATATATAATGAGATCCTACAATCGTGTGGTTTGGCTGAAATTTCCTGATGTTGGATTCTGACAAATAATTTATTTTCAGTCTTTTTTATATTTCTTTTCTGTGGAGTTGTCTGAGGGAGGGGGAAAACTAAATCACATGTTGAGGCACTAGAATAAGAGAAATACAACTAAGAAACAACAGGGAACAAGATGTCACCGATGTTTACAGGCAGAGTTGTTATGCAATTGGATTCCATATTTATAAAAATCAGAGCCTTGTTTGTACAAAAATTTTCTTGGGAAGATTATTGGAAGTTGCTTAATTTGGAATTAAAGGACCTGATTTTTAAACCCACATCCTACAACAGCATGGGAAATTGATTTCATGCAGTCACCAAAAAATTCCTTTATGCATTTTGACTATTTCAATAGATTAGATCTGCTGTAAAAAGTAGCAATGAATATGCTAATGTTTTTACTTGATAGTATTGTACGAGGCTAGAAGCCACAAATGCGGGATTGCTCACAAATTTGACGAAATGCTGAAACCTAAAACTTTAGTGCATATCTGCCCCTCTTTCCAGAAACACTAGAGGAATAGTTGCAAGATAGATGTAGGACTGACTTCAAACTTCAAATCTCTTCGTTGATGGGTTGACTTCTGGTATTCGGTTTGCTATTGAGTTTGATGATTAACTCTTTGTACTCAGTTCTTTCTTCTCAGTTGGAGGAAGAGTTGTAAAAGAGACTCCGACAATCAATTTAGTATGTGTAGAAAATGAGTGATTAAAATGACAATAGTTTTACTTTTGCAAGACTCTCTTATATTTATAGAGTTGTTATTGGACTGTGTCACTATTCATTCGGGCCCATAATTATTATTTCATTCACGCCCAACATTATATAATTATTTCTTAATCATTTTGCTTGCTTATTAATTACCATTTAACCTTCTTGAGATCAGGGTCTTAGCACTCCGTATTCAGTTCTTCAGAAGGAGTAAGTCGGTTTCCATAACCGACTTCTTTGATTTCAAATTCCTGATAAGGATACAAAGGCCCCTCAAGGCTCGAATGGACGAGATGTTATGTTGAGAACTATAAAAAATCGAGAAGCGACATAGAGTACCATGATAAGCTTTTATTTTAAACTTTATCACGCTTTTCTCCAACATTAATGACGTGTCAAAAGGGTCATATATGTGTCAATCGTCATGCAATAATAACCATTGGATATGCTTTAATTCAACTGATGGGATGAAGAGTGATGGATTATGTCTTTTCACTTTCAGTGCCTATAAATAGCATCACTTTCAATCATGGACCACCACATTTCGTCTTCCTTTCATTAGAGAAAACCTAGTTGTTTTAGTCATCTTCAACCAAGAGTGAATAGGTATTTCTACTCTCTATTCTCAGTCAATATGTCAAATACTTCTAGTTTCAAGGAGCTTTCGAGATCATCCAATGAGGAGTCAATTGGCAAAACGCTTGGTGCTACCTCGGCGAGTTTAGAAGAAAGTTCTATAGAAGTTACTTCTCCCGTTTCCAATGTTTTTGCGACAACCGAAGTAGCTCCAGTTGGCATTGAGGTCACAGAGTGAAAAGAGTCATCTTTGAGGTCGGGATATGAGTGGGTGCATTATGAGGTGAGAGAAAAAATTTCAAATTTTCAATGTCATGACGACCTGTTAAATTTTGCGAGCTCGATCACTATTTTGTTAAATTATGAAGTGGATGATGTTGTAAATATTAAGTGTTGTAAACCCAATGAAAATGTTTGTCATGGCAGAGAAGGCTCTAAAGACGATTTTTTCTATTTTTATTCACATGTTATTGTTGACTCTCATGTCACATTTCCTTTGGATGGGATGATAATGGATCTGCTTCAAATACTAAACGTTGCGCCTACCCAACTTCATCCCAATAGTTGGGTAGCGATGCAAGCGTTTTAGTTAGCATGTATAATGCTTAACCTAAAGGTGATTGTCCAAAATTTTTTTTATTTTTACATTATTCGTCCTGGTAGCAGGGTAACCTCGTTGTCATTAGTCAGTCAACCAGTTCGGTGTTCTAGCTCTGTATACAACATCTTATAAGCATTTTAATGGATTTTTTAGAGTTGGAATCGAGGAGGGAGGAAGAAAATCTTTTTATGATGGGGAGATCCCAAGATTTTCATTTTACTGGACTAATAACCCAACAAAAATAAATTCTTGGTTAAAGGCTATGATGTCAAAGGAGGAGAGAATGACTATCTTAGTCTTGGAAGGGTTATCGAGGAATGTCCTTTTTGACGAGTTTCATGGTAAGGTTTAGTTTATTATTCAATGTTGAGGATTTTTAACTTCGTTGAATTTTCTTTGTTGTTATAGAACTGATGGCGCCCACTACTCGAAAGAGTCAAGACTTTTTTATACTGTTGAGGGAGAGTAAGTTGGATTCTAATGATGAAGTTCAACTAGAACAAGCCAACGTTTCTCAGTCTAATACTAATGTGGCGGATGAAAGAGTTGTTACTCCCACTCCTAGAAGAATGCCTTTACCTCTTAACGTCGAACCAACCGAGGCCGAGAAAAAGGGAAAGAAAAAGGAGAAGAGTTCTCAAAGGTGTTCTCATTCAAAATCATTGTCCAAGTTTTCGAAAAGAAGTCACCGAGAAGGTGGAGAACCTTCAGTTCCATTAGCTGATGATTTTAAGAGTAAGGAAATGAGAGTGTCTGAGAAGATTAAATTTAATATCTCCAATGAAGAGTAGGTTGCTTTTCATAATTCTACTCCTGAGGAGTTAATCAACATGATGGTCGAGTTTGCAGGGATAAATTTACTACTCACAACTCAATTGCTTAATGAAATGCCTAAATACTTCTCATTTGACGATAAAGAAGGACCTCAAAGTATCTAGCAAAGATTTAGAGGAAACGAGAAGCTCTCTCCAAACTTCTTTGAAGGCAAATGAGGATTTGTCCAATAAGTTGAAAATTACTATGGATGTGCACTCTCGATGTGAAGTGGTTAAGAAATCTCAGAAGGCGAAACTAGTCGAGCTCGAGGCTAACACAAAAAAGTTTGAAGAGAATGTTGGAATAAAACCAAACCTTCATGACATGACCCTCTCTTATCATACAGAGCAATTAAGAATTGGTGATTTGAAAAAGGAGGTTGAGGGATGCCAAAAGGAGATTGAGGACTCTAAAAGGGAGGTCCACCGCTTGAAGCGATATATTTTGAAGCAGCATGAACTCGACTTCACCAAGGCGTTAAACCAAGCTGCATTTTTCTATCAAATTCCGACAAATGATGAGAGATTTGACGTGGGTAAGGACTTTTACAGGGGCGAACTTATGTCAATTAGCGAGATTCCTTTGGAAGAGTCCAACAATGTTGGAAATGCAAAAGAAGTTGATCCTTCCCATACAACTATGTCTGAGGAGAGTGCTGCTCAGCCAAAAGAACAAGTAGAATGAGTGTTTACTTGTTTTCATTTTTTTTTTTAGCTGGGGTCTTCCTTGTAGCGCCCGCTCCCCTTTTGTTTTGAATTCTAATAGGTAGATTGGATTATTGTAGAACACTGATGCGTATGTAAATCTACTTGTTATTTTTCTTTAATTCGTACATTTGTCTTCTCGGAATTTCTACGGCGATTAGTTTTTCACTATTTCGTCAAACATGTTGAGTTAATCGTGGTATTAGGATTCTTGACCTTTGTTGGATAAAAATTCAGTTGTGCGAAACAATGTCATAAACCCTAAACCCTAAACCCTAAACCCTAAATCCTAAACCCTAAAACGTCATAAAATTATTGAACTTATGACTAGCAATCTGAGATTTAATGACATTCAACGTGAATTAGAAAATATATGATATCAAGTTGGATTTAACTTGATAGGGATTTATAAAGAACATGCTCCTGAATCGTGATTAGCATACACGGAAGGGGTTCACAAAGAACACACTTCAAATCGAGATGAGTGTATTCGGAAGGGGTTTATAAAGAACACACTCCAAAACGTGTTAAGTGTACTTGAAAGGGGTTCATAAAGAACACACTCCAAATCAAGTTGAGTGTACTTGGAAGGGGTTCATAAGGAACACACTCCTAAACCAAGTTGAAATTGCATTCGGTAGGGGTTCACAAGGAATTCTCTCCTAAACCGAGTATAAGTAGAGAATTGATCTGAAGACTAATTTTAATTATTCATCACATTTCATTAGCTATAATAGAACTTCAGATGAGTTGAATTTCAAATCCATGGGATCATCTCTCCCGTTAACCATTGAAGATGATACACTCCATTGTCCAAGTTTTCTTGAATTTTGAAGGGTCTTTCCCAGTTAAGAGCCAGATTTCTTGAAGGGTTTTTCCTTGCTTCGTCAATCATCCGCCATACTAGATATCCTTCTCAGAAGGACCTCGATCTTAGACGAGTATTGTACCATTGCACCTCTCTTTGCTTGTAGACTATTTCTCTCAAGTAAATTTTGTCTCACAATTCTTCTATTAAGTCAACCTTAGTCTTGAGATTAGTGTTGTTGATGTCTATATCTTCCAATCTGTTAGCATCAGTGGACTGCTGCAGTGATTTGATGAAGCCAACCATGTGTGAAGAAGTTCAAGACCTATGATCATATGTGGAATGCATGAAGATTCATGAAGATTTGAAGCTTGGTCTAGAACTTAGGAATGTGGT